>Ga0302303_10000413_pt1 | contig 36439 bp, 32 predicted proteins | sample III_Palsa_E2_1_FD_194542 | JGI IMG/M metagenome (GOLD analysis project Ga0302303, IMG submission 194542) | Peat permafrost microbial communities from Stordalen Mire near Abisko, Sweden - III_Palsa_E2_1 | ecosystem: Environmental > Terrestrial > Soil > Palsa > Peat permafrost | place: Sweden...
GGTCCTGCGCGGGCGTCGTATAATGGTAATACCCTAGCTTCCCAAGCTAGAGCCGTGGGTTCGATTCCCATCGCCCGCTCCAGCTATCCCTGCAAACCTTATCCCGCAAGGCTTTGCCAGAAATGCTGCTGTCGCCGTACTCACACCTGCTACCCACACTTGGCTTGAAAAATAGGCGCTTGGAGCCTACTTTGCCCATCAAAACGCCACGCCTCATTCGGGACAAGAAATCAGGCGGTTATTTCTTCCGCTACAAACTTCCGGGTATGCTTGCCCAACAGCACGGTAAAATCAGTGTGTATTTGTCCCTTCGCACCAAGGAATTTGACCGAGCCAAAGCGTGCGCCCACTATCTCAATCTCCAACTCGAAATGAGCCGCCAGAAGCTGAACGCGAACGACCTCAAGCTTGAGGATCTGAAAGAGCTTTTGAAGATTGACTTGAAAAATGGCATCTTCGAAGCGGACACGCCCGAAGAAACGGCCCAAGGCCTCAAAGCGCTTGCGCTGATGAAAAGCATGGGTGGCGCTCCACCGATCGAATCAATCGGCTTACTTGATCCTGCTGACGTCACCGCATCACTGGCAAAACGCCCTAGCCTCAAATTTTCGCTGGTGGTTGAAGAATATTTAAAAGATGCGAAGCTGGCACTGCGTCCGAGCACCCTCTACAAGCACAAAACGACTTTTAAACACTTCCAGGACCTGGTTGGTGACTCACCCATCGATAGCTACCAGAAAGAAGATATCAAATCGTTTAAGACCAAGTTGCTAGGCGGGCAAAAAACCGGCCACACCATCAACCAATATCTACGAACACAATGGCGGTGCCAACTATGACATGTCTCGACTTGCCAAGGTAAAACTGACACCACAGCAATATGACCTAGCCCAAACTGGCCTCGATCGACATACCAATGAGCGCGCCGCCTTCAACCAAGGTCGCTATCAAACAAGCAGACGGCAAGCATCCACGCAAAAAAACTCCCTCTCGCGATCTGACCTTCCCAACTATGAAGGAGCTTTAGCTCGCCGCATCACAAAGGAAAGAATCCGCCCAGGCATGCAAATGAAACAAGGCACGTATTCAGCCAAAAACCTCGCCACCGTGCTGATGGGCAAAAATGTTGAGCGTGTGACTTCGAACAAGGCTGGGGATATCTTCATCAAGAAAGGCACATTCGACACCGCATCGAAAAACGGCATCCAATCTTTCCGCCCAAAAGTTCAAGCACCGAGTCCGTCCACCTCACCAGAGGCGACCGCACCGCCTACGACTAGCAATAGCGCCCAAGGTGCACCGCAAGCTCATGGCGTCGATCTCATTTCACTTTATCTACAACTTGGAAACCTACAGAGCCAACTCCACGATGCGGGTTCGAAGGGTGACGCGCAGCAAGCTGAGAAAATCAACTATCAGATCATGATGCTTAACATTCAAATACGGGAAGCGCTCGGACGGGCGGCCGATCAAGTTCTTCAAGAGCAGCGCAGGATGCTTAAGGACATATCTATTTAGCCTTTAATCTAAGGCACAAGGAAGACTGTACTGAGATGCTTTGTGTCCGTTCCAAAAAAATAATATTTCCTGACTTTTCTGATATCGTAGGAGTACGATACGCACGAGGCATGTTCGCGCGGTCAACTATATTTGACCAGGAGATGAGATGAGCTACAAAAATAAAACTTACGTTATTTTTGACGGCGACAACGATATGTGGGCATATGCGTTCATGCTTGGTTGGAAAAAAAATGATAAGATAGATTTTGACTTTCATGACGCACATGGAAACAATGATATAAATGATACTGATACTGAATCGACGATAAAAAGAAAATTACGAGAAAGGTTCTCTAATTCAAAGCAAGCAATTGTCTTGGTCGGCGAGAAAACAAAAAATCTTTTCCGCTATGTTAGATGGGAGATTGATGTTTGCCAAGAATTAGGCATCCCAATTGTTGCTGTAAACCTCAACAAATTACGCTCATTAGATAACAATCTTTGCCCACCGATTCTAAAAGGTACTCCGGTCGTTCATGTTGAATATAAAATGAAGATAATTCAACATGCGCTCGACGAATTTTGTGAAAATTTTGCGAAATATAAAAATGGAGCAGATTACACGTATTCCGATGCAATATATAAATCTCTTGGAATATAATTTTGCAATTCACTGATTATCCTGCCTTGTATCGATCAGCTGATGATGAATCGCTTGATGCGCAAAATAGATTTTATGGGGCACTCGGGACGAACATAATTTGCTTAATTTTTTCGGCCTTCATATCAGCGGTCGATATTAAATCAAGTTGGGCGTCGATTTTACAAGTAATTTTATTACTTGTTAGTTTAGCAATGTCCATCTATCTAGCTACCGCACGTCCTGAACGTGTTTGGTATAACGGAAGAGCTGTAGCAGAATCTGTTAAAACAAGCACTTGGCGGTATATGATGAAAGCCGAGCCTTTTGACCAAGATATTGGTGCCGATCAGTTTTTTACAATGCGCCTCAAAGAAATTTTTGACCAAAATCTTAATTTTGCCAAATTATTAACTCGATTTTCAGGCGATTCGCAAATAACGGTGGCAATGCAAAATATCAGGTTGCTTGCCTTGGAAGAAAGAAAGAAATTCTACGAAAATCAACGTGTGTCCGAACAGCAAATTTGGTATTCTAAAAAGGCGCAACAAAATAAGAAAAAGGCCAATAAATTTTTTATTATTCTATGCTCATTTAATGGAGCAGCGCTAATTTGTGCCATTTTTAAAATAAAATATCCGGAAACCTCATTTTGGCCGACAGATGCCTTTGTTACTTGCGCTGCGGCGGCTATTTCTTGGATTCAAGCAAAACGCTTTCAGGAACATTCTGCCTCATATGCTCTGGCCTCTTATGAAATTGGATTTATTAAAGAGCAACTTGTGATAATAAATTCAGAAAACGGATTTTCTCTTTTCGTAGGAGATGCCGAAAATGCTTTTTCACGTGAACATACACAATGGTCTGCTCGAAAAGACGAGTGACTCTACGGTTAATATAAATACTGACTCTACACAATGACATCAACTCGCCCAGCCAAAAAAAGAGTTTCATCAGCTAAAGGATCGAATCCAATTTCAGCACCAGAACAATTGGCAGTAATATCTCACGTCAAACCACTTGTGTTTATTAGCCATGACAATCGAGATGCAGATCTTGCTGAGGCGTTTGCAAATCTTTTGGTCGATGTAAGTGCAGGAACTCTCAAATCATTCCGCTCCTCAGATAAGAGAAGTGGTTCGGGAATTGAATTTGGGACGGAATGGTATAACGCTATCATGTCACAATTGAACGATGCAACAGATGTCGTCGCTCTTCTAACTCAACGGAGCCTAGACCGACCTTGGATTTTGTATGAAGCTGGTGTTGCTAAAGGAAGGCTCGAAACGAATGTTTTGGGTATTGCACTCGGAGTGCCGCTTGAGAAAGTAAGCAGTGGTCCATTTGGGCAATTCCAAAACTGTGGTGACGACGAAGATTCATTGACTAAATTGGTGATTCAATTACTGGAACGTAACCCCGAAGCTTCACCTCGTGAGGAAGCTATTCGACGGCAAGTTGCAGCATTTTTAACCAATACTGAGACATTAAGAGCACCGAAGGGACAACCTACCAATCCAGCGCCTACGGACGAAACAAATGTCGCAAAATTATTCGAAGAGGTAAAAGTGATGTTTCGCGAGTTACCGGCGCGCGTGGATGAGCGCGTCCAGTCCTTCAGTAAAAGAACAATGTCACGCCGGCTCCGACGCTTCGATCCATCCCATATGGAAGAATTGATGTTTCACCCGCCATTCGAAAAGAATCGTTTTGGCCCAGCGGCTGCATGGCTAATGATAATTTCGATGTTTCGTGATGACGTACCTTGGCTTTACGACGTCGGCATCGAATTCTATAAAACAATGCGTAATGGTAGTAAAAGGAGGATTGAAGAAGGCCGAAGTGAGCTTATAGCAATCTTAGAACTTGCGACTCACACTCCAATATTGGAAGGCTATAGTCCCCGCGATGGGGAGGATACACGCTATCTCCTGCATCGACTACCCGAGATTGTTCACCATCTAACCAACAGGGCTATCGCATTGGCTCCAAATGGTCCATCTTACAGAAATGAATTGTCATTAACACGTCATAAAATCGATAAAAATCTTTAATTCGTGATGAACAAATAATTCGCTATGCTGCGGAAATATGCACACATCAGAAAGGGAGTGATTTTTAAGCAAAAATCACTTCGTTGCCTATTTAAAATGCTCGTTTGCTTCAATATGCTGCGCTGGTCTTACTAATACGAATTTTGGGCTTCGGCATCCGCGACATGGAGGAAAAGCTTTTCCATAAACACAAGTAACCTCATGCGGCTGATCATGCTCAGGGTCATGAATTACCTTATAGATTCCAGAGTGCGGGACTTTCTCGCCTGGCTTAAATTAATCTCCTATCTTCGCCATAATTTTCTCCATTTATCTTTGTTTAATAAAAAATTCTATCAATATTATATTCCGCTTAGCGATGCTTCAAAGTACCGTTGAATAGAGATTCAATCTTATCTTTCACGGCGTTAACGCCAGCATCTCTAAGATCGCCATAAGTTCCAGCGCTTTCACCACAGTTCGTGCAGAATAATTCGGTCGAGTCTGTGACCCGGCCAGGCCAAGAAAGGGACGTTTCGCATTTACCGCATTTGAATGAAACCGAAACACTGTCATTTGGCATAATTCCTCCTTACGATTTTCGTAAAAATCATTTTATATACAATATAATCCGGCGGAAATTTTAACATTTATATTAAGTCTTTCCGTCAACTTCAATTCGGATTGAAGTTAAGCATTGTCGTGTTGGTTGTTTGATTAGGTTTACCGCCCCCAGTCTGTATTTGCGTCGATGTCTGTGTCGAAGGCAGAGCAGATCTTATTGGTGTTGTTATAAAGTCAAAAAATCCCTTTACATAACTTTCACTTGAATATTTGTGCCCGACAATCATTCCGTCTTGCATAACATATGAATCGTGAGGGCTGGTGAAAAATCCTCGCTGTGGATTTTCTTTATGAGAATATTTGTAAACGTTTAATATAATTGGAGCGATAATATTTCGGTAAGCGGTTTCGTTCGGCATCCTACATTCCATCGATATTTTGATAGGTGTTGGCTCGTATACGCAAAACCCACCATAAGACTGTTCGTCCTTATCATTACATGAATCTTCATTTTCACCTCCTTGGATATTGCTATCATCCACCTTAATCAAGTAATGAGGTAAGCTTGAACTATTATATTTATTTGATACACCATTAAGATCCTGAGTTATAGCATCTGCCTGAATTTTTAGAGATTTATCGCTATTTACATTCAATAACCCCTGCCAATTTTCCGGCAAACCGTTTAAGCAACTTGTAGGTGGTGGCGCTCCATCAACCTCTATTGCCGTTTTTGCGATCTCGCTTAAAACACTTGTAAGATCTTGTTGAGATTGAACGTCCGCTGCGGACAACAGTCCAGTAGATCCGACGCTGAGATTCCCTGTGTCACTAAAAATTAATGGACTCTTGTGTAAATATAAAAATCTTCGCTTGGTTGGAAATACGTCCGTAGACACGGTAATTGATGCTTGAGTCGAACCCGTATTATTATTTACAGTCTTTGCAAATGATATCACTATTGAATTTTCTACATTTATATAATAAGTTCCCAACAATTTATAGCTTGTTCTATTAATTGGATTTACTGTAGTTTCTAGCGTGCTATCACCAAAATCCGCTTCACCTGCCGCACATCCACACAGTACAAAAGAATATACTACCATCGGCATAAATGATATTTTATTCATTATATCTTCCCCATATGCATGGCACGTTATCGGTAAGAGTACTGCCACTTGTTCACCCCTGGACGCCCTCATTTGGATCGTGCTACTTTACCCACGCTTGCAGCGCCAATCTATTACCCACACTTTTTTGCTTATTTTTTAGGCAAGTAGATCATGTGGCCGTTGATTTATAAAGGTTTTCTGGTTGATGGCTTTTTCTCCCATCGCCCGCTCCAGCTATCCCTGCAAACCTTATCCCGCAAGGCTTTGCCAGAAGTGCTGAAGTCGCTCTACCCGCACCTTTTACCCACACCCGCTACCCACACTTGCCCCGAAAAATAGGCGCGTGGAGCCTACTTCGCCGAGCAAAACGCCACGCCTCATCCGCGACCAGAAATCGGGCGGTTATTCCTTTCGCTACAAGCGCGGATATCGAAATTCGTAGCCCCCCCTAAACCTGATTAGGATCGCCAATCACCCAGCCCTGCTGGTGTGCCGACTCGATGCGTTGCTGTTCTTTGCCGACATACATGCGCTCATCCGCGACCGCATGCAGGTGCATTTGGGTCAATCCGTCATCGGGATAAATCGAGGCGCCCACGCTGGCGCTGGCTCGGTAGGGTCCTCCGGCGAGCATGATGGGAGCCTCCAGCGATTTGCAGAGAGCATCTCCGACAGCCTGGGCATCAGCCAGGCTGCGAATACTGTCCAGGATGGCGGTAAATTCGTCGCCACCGGTGCGCGCCAATGTGTCGGTGTCGCGCAAAACGGCGCGGAATCTGTCGCTGACAGCTTTTAGCACATCGTCGCCGGCCTGATGGCCTAGCGTATCGTTCACCAGCTTGAAGCGGTTGAGGTCGATCACCAGGAAACCGAACCCCGATCCGTCGCGAGTGGCTCGGGCCAAGGCCTGATCGAAGCGGTCGCCATACAGGCGGCGATTTGGCAATCCGGTGAGTTCGTCATGGGTGGCAAGGTGGGTCGCGCTGACCACTCTTTCTTCCAGCAGCACAAGAATCATGCTGGCGGCAGCGAGGAATTTGGGCAGGTTCCACACTTCCGATTCGATGTGCGCAGAGATTGCCGGCGCATACAGCATGAACAGCGAGTAGACCGGAAAGACCAGGCCCCACAAAATGAAGCTCAGCGCGATGAACACCACGCCCATCGTCAGTTTCTGCGTTTGGCGCAGGAAAAAATAAGCCACCGCGAGATAGGTCCAACACATCAACCACTGGCTGGCCATGGCGAGACCATCGGCATGCAAGAACCAGATCTGGAGCGCATAGACCAGCACTATCAGCGCGATGGAGAGGCGGGGATGCCAGCGGGGCTCGCCATTGTCGGCTGCGGCGAGCCAGAGCGTACTGGCGGCACACAGCGCGGTCAGTACATAGAACGGACCAATTTGATAATCGGCGGGCCGCAGTTCGGCATAGGCGGTGCTCGCCACGGCAAAGATCAGATTCAAGGTCCCCGACAAGCCCACCCGCCACGTAAGCTGGAAGCGATTGATCATCGCCGGTCCCTGGTAATAGGCGGCGAGGATGAACACCTGCCCAGCCAGAGTCAGGGTTCCCCGGGCGAGCAGGTCGAACGGGAAATTCTGTGGCAGAAGCATGAAGAGGCTGGCATGCAGAAGAATCAGAAGCCACCCGGCTAGCCAGTATTGCAGGCGGGTCTCCCGTTTTTGTCTGATCAGGACAAAAGAGATCCCGAGCAGGATGCTGTAGGAGACAAATTCCGGGAGGCCATAGAAGTTGAAGTTCATGTTATCCATCCCGTGAAACGGCCGGCGGCCGATTAGCCTGACTGGATGCTGGATGCGACCGTCCAGTGAATATTCCGAATATACACGGGCGTAGCAGGCGCAGGCTCAGCCGATATCGATTGGACACCCACTCAAGGCCACGCCCTTCCCGGCTTGGCCATGTCAAATCAAAGCGGACTCGCCGGTATCCACAAGTCGCAATCGAACACACCGGTTGCCGGATCAAATCGCGCATCCTGGGGCTAATATTCAAAGCGAGGCCGGGCAAACCCATCGCACTCGCCAAAAAGCCGCACTTTAGTCCGAAATTTCATCGGTTTGGGGCCCTGAGACCCAGGATGCCCTTGAAAATCGCTTTATGGACAGCTACTCTTTAAGGAGACGCGGTACAGGCCTAAAATCATTGCTACCGGGCGAAAAAGCACCTGAAACGGTGCTGAAAAAACGGCATATCGGTAAATTCACAGCGCCGACCAGAAAAACCGGATGGCATACGCCTTCCGACCGGCCTAAACCGGCCCCAAAATCTTTCGGCTCGTTACATTCCTGTCTTTTTGTAAGGAAACGGAAGTTAGGGCGCGTGACTTGTGCGGCGCCGCATCCGATACTGGATGCCGTACAGGTTGAATTTAAGGTTTTGCCTTTGATTGCGCCTCGGGCAACGCTGCAAGAGCCACGCCAGGCGCCGCTGATTGCGCATCACCATCCCGGCAAGCCGGGCTAAAGCCCGCCGTCTACCTGGAGTTTCACATGTCGATTAGCACTTTAGGCACCAGTAACTTGTTAAATGGTTTGACGTCCCCTCCTCCGCTGGCGACGTCGGCAAGCCATGCTGCAAAATTACACAGCGCGTCAACGAATAACGCGGCACAAACGACCGGAACTGCGACGACGGGCAACGGCAACAATACCTTGCTCAAAGCGCTGCAACAAACCCTGGCCCAATATGGGCTGACGGCATCCGGCACCACCGCCGCCACCAACGCTACCGCGGCCACCGCAAGCGCCACCGCCACCAATGCCAGCACAGCGGCGGCAGCCGGCACCAGCAGCACGGCGCAAACGGGTACCCAGGCATTGCAAGCGTTTTTGGGTGCTTTGTTCCAAGCTCTAGGACAAACCCAAGGCGCGGCATCCACCGCCGCGCCGACACCGTCCCCCAGCACTATCAGCAGCACGGCGGCGGGCGGCACGCAAAGCGTTACGGCGCTGCAATCCAATACCAGCTCAGGTGCCAGTTCAGGCAGCAGCACCGGTAGCAATAGCAACAGTAGCAACAACGGCACTGTCAATACCCAAGGCAGCACGCCGTACAGCAATACCGGCGCCACTTTGTCGTCATTGCTGCAGGAACTCGCCAGCGGCTCCAGCAATACCGCCTCGACCGGCACCGCCAGTTCCGGCACCTCGGCGACGGGCACCCTGGCGGCCTTGCAAACCGATTTCCAGAATCTGCTGAATACGGCTTCGCCCGACAGTAGTCAGGCGGTGTCCAATGCGGTTGCGCCAACACTGCAGTCTTTTATTCAAACGCTGGCCCAGAATTTCGCCAGCGATACGAGTTCATCTTCGACGAAGACGAACGCTATCGGCAGCTTGGTCGAAACCACGGCTTAATTTTCTATGGCATACGCCAACCGGTTGGTTCTTGCGGCTTAGCCGGTCAGGATTAAAAATCAATGGCATTACAAGTTCTCCTCGTCGATGACGATCCCGAGCTGCGCGACATTCTGCGCGTATTTTTTAAACAGCATGATGTCGAAGTCTCCGTCTTGCACGATGGCGAAGGACTGGAGCGGCGCCTTAAGCTGGAACGTCCGTCTATTGTGGTGATGGATGTGATGATGCCCCAGGTCGACGGCTTCACCGCGCTGAAACGGCTGCGCGCGTCGGGCGACACCATTCCCGTGGTGATGTTGACCGCGCGCGGCGACGAGGTAGAACGCATCCTGGGTCTGGAACTCGGAGCCGACGACTTTCTGTCCAAGCCGTTTAGTCCGCGCGAGTTGCTCAGCCGGATCAAGGCCATCATGCGGCGTAACAACGTGGTGCCAAGCGCCACGCCGGAACAGCGCGAACCCTATCGCTTCGGCCAATTCTCGCTGGACTTCATCACCCGTACCTTGACGCTGGACGGCAAACCGCTGCCGCTGACGAGCGGCGAATACGCGCTGCTCAAGATTTTTGTGACACACCCGATGCAGTTGCTGGCGCGCACACGTTTGGTCCATTTGCTGCACGGACCGGACTCTACCTCGCCGGAGCGTGGGCTCGACGTTTCGGTGTGGCGCCTGCGCAAATTGCTCGAGCCGGATAATTCCAGCCCGCGTTATATCCAGACCATCCGCGGCACCGGATATATGTTCGTACCGGACCGTCACCGTGAAAGCTCCGCGCTTTAAGTTACCGGCGCTCGGCAATCCGTTCAACACCCTGTTCGGCCGCATGGTCGTATTGATGGTGGTGTTGTTGATTGCCGACCACTCGGTGTGGCTCATCACCTTCGGCCGCGAACGCCCGCACGATCACTTCGAACAGGCACAGCGCGAAACCCTGCTGGCTGTCAGCGTGCTGCGGCAACTCGATGCCCGGGCACCGGACGGCAGCCAACCCGACCCGGCGCTGCAAGCCACCTTGCGCGCCGCGCTGCAAGGGGTGAAACGGGTGCCGCTCAATGCACCGGACGCGCCACCGGCCAACGGTCAATTGCGCCCGATTCCGCCCAGTGCCTCCGGCTTTAGCTTGGGTCCGATCCCACCGAACGATCACAGCTTCAAGCCCGGCCTGATCCCCCCTGGCGCGCCGTTCTTCAAGCATGGTCCGATCCCGCCGGAAGCCGCCGGCTTGCAACATAGCTTGCTGCACGATCTGCCGCCCGGCACCAAGGTATCGATTCGGCCGCCGCCGATGGCCGAAGTCTGGGTCCTGCTGCCGGGCTCGCTCGAATGGGACGTGATCCCGATTGGCGGACCGCCGCCGGGAGCACCCTTGACCAGCGTGTTTATCGAGTTGGGACTGGCCGTCCTGTTTTCCATCATTGCCGCCTGGCAATTGCAAAAACCGCTGGCCGAACTGGCGCGCGCAGCGGCAAAATTCCGCCCCTATCGCTCGCCGGTTGCGCTGCGCGAACGCGGACCGCGCGAAGTGAAACGGGTGATCCGGCATTTTAACGATACGCTCAAAGAGTTATATGAAATCGAGCAGGATCGCGAGGTGATGCTGGCCGGCGTGGCGCACGACCTGCGCGCCCCCATCACCCGCATCCGCGCGCGCGCCGAGGTGATCGCCGAGACCCGGATTGCCGCCGGTTTTATTCGCGACGCCGACTCGCTGACGCAGATCGTCGGGCAGTTTCTGGATTTCTCCAAACTCAGCGTCGACGAAAGCCCCCCGATGTCCGTCGATGCGTTTTGCCAGGCGCAATGGAATACGCAGGAAAACGATGTGCAACGTTCAGCCGAAATCCATTTGTCGCTCAAAGCCGGAGCGGCGTTTGCGCTGCCGGAAATCGACATCGAACGCATGCTGTCGAATCTGGTGGAAAACGCCCTCACCTATGGCGTGGGCCCGATCGAAATCCAGACCCGGCGCATCAGCGAAGCCCGGGCTGACACGCCGGGTGAAACCTCGACGTTCTGGGAATTATCGGTGCGCGATCATGGCAACGGTATTCCGGAGCAGCAGTTAGGCACGGTCACCCGTCCCTTCGTGCGCCTGGACGCATCGCGCGGGGGCGATGCCCACTGCGGGCTGGGACTGGCCATCGTCAATAAACTGGCACAACGGCACGCCGGCAGCCTGGCCTTGAGCAACGCTCCCGGTGGCGGGCTGCGCGCGGCACTGCGCTTTGCGGTATAGGCCGGGTATAATCCATCCCAATTCTCCGCCCAGCGTCAGCTGACGCTGTGTAAGCGCGGCGCCCGACCTTTGCCACGCCGCCCGCTCAGCCGGAGCGGCTTTTTTATTGGCGCAGCCCATACCGACGATCCAGCAACAATGACCGCACCCACGATACCCCCAGTTTCCCCGCATGATATGACTCCTGACACGCCCCAAACGGACGAAACCGCCGCAGTCCAGGCGCAAACCGGCGAGCCCGGTGAGCCATTGCGCAACCGCCGCATCCGCAGTTTTGTGACCCGCGCGGGCCGTACCTCCAAAGGCCAGCAGCGTGCCCTCGATACTCTCGCGCCGCAGTTTTGCCTGCCGTATAAGGCCGCCCCGCTGGACTGGTCACAGGTGTTTGGGCGCGAAGCCCCGCGTATTTTGGAGATCGGCTTTGGCATGGGGGTCACCACCGCGGAAATCGCCGTATTACGTCCGGCCGACGATTTTCTCGGGATCGAGGTGCACGAACCGGGCGTGGGCGCACTGTTAAAGCTGATCGGCGAACAATCGCTGAGCAATATCCGCATGATCCAGCACGACGCGGTCGAAGTGTTCGAGCAGATGCTGGCGCCCGATTCGCTGGACGGCATCCACATTTATTTCCCCGACCCCTGGCATAAAGCCCGGCACCATAAACGCCGCCTGATACAACCCGGGTTTGTGGCACTCCTGAGTTCGCGCCTGAAACCAGGCGGTTACCTGCACTGTGCTACCGATTGGGAAAATTATGCCGAGCAGATGCTGGCGGTGCTGGGTGCCGAGCCGCTGCTGGAAAACACCGCGGCCGACTATGCGCCACGCCCGGCCTATCGCCCGGTGACCAAGTTCGAGCGGCGCGGCTTGCGGCTCGGGCACGGGGTGTGGGATTTGTTGTTCAAGCGGCGCAGCGCTTAAGCTTGAATTCAAGCGTTAAGCCCTGCGCCGGTTCCCGCCTCAGTGTTTTTCCACCACCTGAACCCGGATGCCGTCGTTCTGCACGCGGATTTCCCCGGGTTCATACGCCACTCCGGAAAACGATAGCTGATCGGGTTTAAACACATAAACCGGGTAATGATCGAGCAATTGAGTGGCCAGCAACGAGGCCGCCGCGTTGAGTTGTTTCGGATCGACCCCAGGCAACTCACCCAAGTCGATTTTTTCCAGGGTCGGCTGTTTCAACACGACTGCCTGACGCGTCGCGTCGTAGGCCAGTTGACTGTTGATGGCAAAACCGCCCGTCACCGGCTGGTCCAATAGCGGACTGCTGAAATCGGCGTTCAAGGCAATCGACACGCTGTTGTTCTCGGGATGCAGCACCAGCACCGGGTGACTCAAATTGATCGCGATCAGTTGCCCATACTGCTTGTGGAACGGGAATTTGCGCTCCAGCGCGGTTTGCGCTGCCTGCCGGGTGAAAGTGTAATGATCGGGCATAAACGGGAACACCTGGCATGCACCCAAGCTCAGGGTCATGATCAAGCCAAGGAATACCCCGGCCTGGGCCAGTTTGCGTCGAATCGGGAAAAACCGCAGCATGGTTGATGGCTCCTGCCTGAATAAAAAATAAGTATAAAAAAATCATCGGCATCGGGCACCGGTGCCGGGCAAACCGCAGCCGCAAGCACGGCCATTCGACCAGCCCCGTGCCCGCATAGTTTCCTTGGCGGCGACGCAGCTTGCCTGCCTGTACCGTCGCGCGCCTAGCTTATGGCACCGGAGGTTCCGGCTGGGTAAGCGTCTCCAGCGTGGTCAGCCAGAGCAAGGCGTGTTGCCGGTTGTCGCCGCACATTTCGGCTGCAGGCTGCAAGCCGCCGCAGCACGCCGGCCGTTGCGGATCGCCGAAAATCGCACATTGCAGGTCCTGATCCAGTTGCACGCAGCGCACCCCTGCCGGTTTGCCACTCGGCATCCCGGGAATCGGGCTGGATATCGAAGGCGCGATGCAGCAGGCAGCACAACCGGGCCGGCAGGCGTGCGGCTGGGCTGAAGGCGGGGCGACGCGGATGGCGGCGAGTGAGTCCTGCATCACGGTTTCCGAGGTGGTTTTATCGCGGGTGGGGCGCTATTTTCCCACGTTCGAGCCGTTTTTCCGCCCCTGGGTGCCGGTTTTTCACCGGCAGCGCGCCAAAATCCATTAAAAAACCGCGGCAAAGCCGCCCCGCGCACCGAATAGGCTGCGGCGCACTCTGCCAGTTTGGTACAATTGCGGTGATTAAATTCGTCATTTCTTGAGTGATCCGGACCGACCCTTACCATGAATATTGAGCAAGCTCGTTTCAACATGATCGAACAGCAGATCCGCCCCTGGGACGTGCTGGACCAGGAAGTGCTCGGCCTGCTGGCGATCGTCAAGCGCGAAAAGTTCGTGCCCGCCGCCTATGCCTCGCTCGCCTTCGCCGACTTTGAAATTCCGCTGCCGGCCGGCCAGCAAATGCTGTCGCCGAAAATCGAAGCGCGCATCTTGCAGGAATTGAACGTGCGCAAACACGAATCCGTGCTCGAAATCGGCGCCGGCTCAGGTTATATGGCCGCCCTGCTGGCACACCGTGCGCGCCACGTGCTGACGGTCGATATCGATCCGGCGCTGGTCGCCCTGGCCCAGGAAAACCTGGGCGCCAACGGCATCAGCAATGTTGAAGTTGCGCTCGGCGATGCCGCATTGGGCTGGCCGACGCACGCCCCCTACGACGTGATCTGCGTCTCGGGCGGCTTGCCGGTGCTGCCGCGCGAATTACTCGATCAACTGAAAATCGGCGGCCGCTTGGCGGCTTTTGTCGGCGGCCTGCCGGTGATGCGGGCGCAAATCGTGACGCGAGTCGGCGAAGCCGAATTCCGCGTCAGCGAAGTGTTCGACACCTATGTTGCGCCGCTGACCAACGCCGTCGAGCCGTCGCGCTTCCGCTTCTAAGCTCGCGCTTGCAGGCCTGTGCTTGCGAGTCTGCTCCAGGCTTGTTTTTTAAGCAACGCGGCCGATGACTGAGCCTGCCTGACACGTTGCTTGCCAGGCAGGTTTAGACTAGCTTACGCGCCCGTCTTGATTAGCTTGAGCTTGAGCTTGAGCTTGATCAAGCAGCACGGCCGCCTTTGATCAAGCCTGTGCTGCATGCTGCAAATGGACGGTCGCGACGCAAAGCTGCCGGTGCAGCGCGGTCCGCACGACGTGCGCCGCGCGGCCCAGTCCACAATCGTTGTTACTGAATTCCGAAGGCCCCCAATGCAAAACCTGCGTGCTCCAGATCTCGCCGAATGGCTCTCCGATGCCTCCCGCCCCAAGCCTATCCTGCTCGATGTGCGTGAACCGTGGGAAGTGCAAACCGCGCAAATCCCAGGTGCTGTGAATATTCCCCTGCAGCAGATTCCGGCGCGCAGCGACGAGTTCGACCAGGACGCGGAAATCGTCTGTATCTGCCATCACGGCGCGCGCAGCGCGCAGGCGGGGATGTTCCTCGAAGCGCACGGTTTTACCAAGATCCACAATCTGCAAGGCGGGATTGACGCCTGGTCGCGACAAGTCGACGCGACGGTCGCACTGTATTAAGCCCCTGGCCGGGCGCCCCTGGCCAGGCACCTCTGGCAAGACGCCCCTGGCCGGGCTATTGCCCCTATTTGCTGTTTTTGCCCATTTCCTGTTTCCAGCGGACTGCGATGACTTCCCAACTGCATAAAAAAGGTGAGGCCTGGTCGGCCCGTTTCAACGAGCCGATGTCGGACCTGGTCAAGCGTTATACCTCCTCGGTATTTTTCGACAAACGCCTGGGCTTGCTCGACATCCAAGGCTCACTCGCGCACGCCGCCATGCTGGCCGCGCAAGAGATCATCAGCCAGGACGACCTGGCCGCCATCCGTGGCGGCATGGCGCAGATTCGCGGCGAAATCGAACGCGGCGAGTTCGAATGGAAGCTGGACCTGGAAGACGTGCATTTGAATATCGAAGCGCGCCTGACCGCGCTGATCGGCGATGCGGGCAAACGCCTGCATACCGGCCGTTCGCGCAACGACCAGGTGGCCACCGATATCCGTCTTTGGCTGCGCGCCGAGATCGACGGCATTGTTCTGCTGCTGGCGACCTTGCGCCGCGCCATGCTCGATCTCGCCGAGCAGCATGCGGCGACCATCATGCCCGGCTTTACCCATTTGCAAGTGGCGCAACCGGTCACCTTCGGCCACCATTTGCTGGCTTATGTCGAGATGTTCACGCGCGACACCGGCCGCATGCAGGATTGCCGCAAGCGGATGAATTACCTGCCGCTCGGGGCGGCCGCCCTGGCCGGCACCAGTTATCCGATCGACCGGCATTTTGTGGCGAAAGAACTCGGTTTCGACGGCATCTGCGCCAATTCGCTGGACGCGGTTTCGGACCGCGACTTCGCCATCGAATTCACCGCCGCCGCGGCGCTGGTGATGACGCATGTGTCGCGCCTGTCTGAAGAACTGGTGTTGTGGATGAGCCCGCGGGTCGGCTTTATCGATATCGCCGATCGTTTTTGCACCGGCTCGTCGATCATGCCGCAAAAGAAAAACCCCGATGTGCCTGAGCTGGCGCGCGGCAAGACCGGGCGCGTGTACGGTCATTTGATGGGTTTGCTGACGCTGATGAAAGGCCAGCCGCTGGCCTACAACAAAGACAATCAGGAAGATAAAGAACCGTTGTTCGACAGCGTCGATACGGTGGTCGATACGCTGCGCATCTTCGCCGAAATGGTCGCCGGCATCAGCGTCAAACCGGACGCCATGCGCGCCGCCGCCCTGCAAGGTTTCGCCACCGCCACCGATCTGGCCGACTATCTGGTCAAGCGCGGCCTGGCATTTCGCGATGCGCACGAAGCGGTGGCCCACGCGGTGCGGATTTGCGTCGATCGCGGCTGCGACCTGGCCGACCTGTCGCTGGAACAAATGCGCGCCGACCTGCCCAACGTTGCCGCGCTGATCGGCGACGATGTGTTCGACTACCTGACGCTGGAAGGCTCGATCGCCAGCCGCAATCATCCGGGCGGCACGGCGCCGGAGCAGGTGCGTAAGGCGATTGCCGCAGCGCGTGCGGGGTTGGCTTGATTTGATCCAGGCGCAGGCCGGGGTAGGCATCGTGGGCCCGGCATGCCTGCAATTAAATCGCTGCTCGACGCCTTAAAGGTGCGCCCAAGCTGACCGGCCGCTACCGTTTGGCCTTCGCTGAAGGCTTTGGCTGCGACACGGGTTCAGGTTCTGCTACGGCTGCAGGTTCGGCATTGTTGAAGATCCATTCGCGCAATGCATTCGATCTCAGGATGCCGTAGTGGACGCGCAGGCGTCCCTCGGTGTCCGTTTCCGCTGCCAAATTCGGGCGTTTGGCATAGGTATTGGTCTGCCCCCGCTGGCTTGGCATTTTCAGATGCATGACACAGCAGTTTTGCCGCTCGGCTGCGACCTCATCGTAATGGGCATGCGCGTAACTCCACAGCTTGCCGCCAAGGTAAAGCGCGTATTCATCCAAATACCCCCGCCCCGTTTGTAGCGCATGCTGCTTCAGCTTTGCTCCAGAATGCGTCTGGCCGGTTTCGATGGGCTGCCGTCCTAGCGGGATACGTTTCTTATTCACCTTCTTGGCGTCAACCACACCAAACTCGATTAAAGTACGCAGCGCCTCAGCCGTCGGCGCTTGTTTTTCCGCGATGCGGATCGCGGCGTCCAGGCCGGTGCGTTGAACGATGCGCTCCTGTTCCCGCAGCTGCTTGGCCATATCGGCTGCCTTCCCCGCCAATGGGGAGGCCGCCTCCGAATCGGATGACAGCGCAGCTCGCTCAAGCCGATCAATCGCTTTAGCCAGCTTGTCGCTTCTTCTTTCAAGCTTCGACAGATACTGCGACAGGTAGCGTTCAACGCAGTTAGGACTTGGCGCATGGTCAACCATCTGCTCTACATATTTCGCCACGCCCATCCACTTTGGACTCTCGTCCAAAGCATTTTGAGCGAGGGCAATCAACCTGCCAAGGTACTTTTCCTGACGCTCGGTCGCCCCCGTGCGGCTCGCTTCTTGAATAGGCACAGCTTCGCCGCTCTCGACTTCAAGTGCATCGAGTTCCTCATCCGCGCGGCGCGCGACCCAAACGTCTTCGCCCAGCACCCGCGTGGTGCGCCGCTCATAACTCGCGATCACCGTCTTCCCTTCGAGAAACTCCGCTACGGTGCCCCTGCCTTCGCCAAGGATACGGCCCTTGGCGGCCAGAAACCCGTCTTGAGTCCTAATCCTGATCGGCTCGTCGGCATCAGCTGCGCCACTGGGTGACGGCTGTTTGGGTTTTACCGCGGTGCTAACGGACGGGGATGCAACCGCAACCGCGCTTGCCGGGGCCGATGCCCCGGCAACGGGCGGATCAGGCGGCGCTTCCTCGAGCAACAATCGGGCGAGCGTGTCGTCAGCGCATTGACGCAAGTGATCGAGCGCTTTGGACAACCGTTCGAAATCATCCTTAACGATTTTTCTTGGAAGTTGTGGATGCCTTTCGCGGGTTGCCTTATAGTCGTTATGTAAATCGACAAGTTTCTGCTTGAGCTTCTCGGTCTGGCTGTTGACCCCCTGGAGCACCTCAATTCGCTCCGACACTCCGGTCGGCTTGCCCGCGCGCTCCCGCAAGAAAGGTATGACGTCGCTCTCGGCGGGAGTGGCACGGCCAAAAAATTCAGGATCGCGCGCCCACATAAACGATTGGTGCAGCAGGAAAAAATCTTCCAGGCATTTTTTAGCCACAGTCTCCTGTTCGGCGCAGGCCGGACGGTGGCTCATCATCTGAAATACAATCCGGTGGATCAACAGCGAAGGCAAGGTGGCTTTAGCGCCATGATTGCGCCACTGAGTGTGCTTCGCGAGTATCTGCCTCTTCTCATCGTCGAGATATGGGCTGGTTTTGACCGTATGCGCGTGAGTCTCGGTGAACTCAGCCAAGGCCGTGCTGTACGAGCAGCACTGTTCAATTTTTTTCTCGAATTCATCCTTGAGTTTTCTGCTTTCCTTCGTCTCACCCGGCCCGCCACTACTGTCGTCCAAGCTATCCCGATACTCCCTAAGCATCTGCGATTCACCGCCCGGCATGGTCACGATGCCGCGATTCCACATGGCTTCGATCAATTCGCCGCCGATGCCGATTTTCTGCTTGTTGTACGCGGATAAGCATTCTTCGTCAGACGGCCTCAACAGCGAAATAAGCTGCTGGAGATTTTCTTGGCCGGCTTGCAATGCTTGAATCTCCGCGTCCCAAAACGGCTGAATCTCCACACAACGGCGCTTTAATTGTTCGCGAGATGCCGCCAGAGTCTGAGGAGGCGCCCCCGTCGCGGTCAAGTGCAGATGCGCTTCGATCCGTTCCCTCCACTGTTTGGAAAATTGCCTCTTGGTCTCATTGCGTCCCGCCTGCTCCAGATTTCGTTGGCGGGCCCATGCCACATGCCGGTCGTAAAACGGCTGGCGCAACTCATCCGTCTTCTCAGACTCCGCCCGCACGGTCCGGACCGTCCTCCTGGACCCTTCAACTTTGGGCATAAATACCTCTATCTAATTTCATCAATCGCTCGTGCGACACCGTATGCCGCCCCCACTTAAGTACTTCATTTGACGGATGAAACACCCTGCGTGATCAGCTTTGCCGCTGTTTTTGCAGCTCCGCCTGCGTAAGTATCCATTTGACGACCTTGCTCTCGAGTTTCGCGTAATAGACCTCGGCGCGGCGCCCGGCCGACACCTGGGCCAGCGGCCCTGGGCGGTTGGTCTCGCGTTCCTGCGCCACGGTTTTCAGATGCGCGGCGCGGCAGTCGGTGTCTTCCGCGGCAGGATTATCGTAGTGGAAATGGGCGACACACAGGGGCGTCTCGTCGCCCCGGATGGTCAGGCGACATGCCGTCAGATAATCCGCGGAGCGCGGCGACTCACGCGTCTGCTTTAACCGCGCGCCGGTGGTTTTCTCGCCCGCTTGAATCGAAGTCCCACCCAGTTTGTGACGCGGCGCCGTGATTTTGACGTCGATAGGCACCTGCTGTTCGATGAGAAACTCCAGCCCTCTCGAAGTCGGCGCTTGCTTTTTAAAGATACGTATCCCGGCATCCCGCCCGAATCGGCGCAAGGCATCGGCGGTTTCCTGCAGCCCGGCGATATGCTTTTTCGCTTCCCCGTATAGCATCTGGGCTGACTCGGATTTCAGCGCCGGCGTCGCAGCATCCAGTTGAAGGCAGTATTTGTCGAGCGCTCCCCGCATTTCATCGAGCGAGGCAACATAAGGTCCAAGATAAGCGGCAACGTCGCCCGGCGTGACTCGATAGCTCACTTCACGTTCCAGCATTCGGGCGCACATCTCTTTTGCCGGCCTGTCATGCAAAAACTCATTAGCACGGTCGAACACCCGCTGCAAACGACGTTCGTGCCGTTCGGTCGAGCGCGTTTTATCCACAGCGAGATTGGCCGGCGCTTCGTTCTCGTCGATGCCGTCCTGCTCGATTTCTGCCAGAACCCGGTCTTTCGGATACAGTTTCTCCCACACGGTCCGGTTCAAGACCTCGGTCTTGCGCCGCTTATATCGGGTCGTCTGACCTGAGAACCCGGAGGAGAACTCGACCACCTCGCCACCCTCGTGATCCGCGGTGACCTTTCCGTGTACCAGCAGGGCTCCATCCGGTGTATCGAACTTGAGCATCGGTCCGCCGGGCGTGTCGAACTTAAGCACCGGCTCCCCAGCCGGCTGACTTTCCGGCAGGACCTGTGGAGCTAGCGAAGCGGAGGCTGCCGCCCTTGGCTGCGGCTGACTCGCGGTTTTCCGGGGTTTACGTCTCCCCGCAGCGCCGGAGGATGCTGCTGTGGCCGCCAGTGACAGCGGCGCCTGATCAGTTTGCAACGCCTCATCCGCTCGCGGCGCTTCAAGCAGCAGCCGCTCCAGCGTTTCATCCGCGCTGGTTTGCAGCTTGCCGATTGCCTCTGACATGTCCCGCACATCGTCCAGGACTTTTTTCGGCAACCCGCTTGGCGTATCTGCTATGAAATCCACACATGTCTTGTGCAACTCGCTCAATTTGAGCTTGAGGCTCTGGTAGCGGCTGTTCAATCCATGCAGCACGTCGATACGATGCAACACGCCGGCCGGTTTGGCGGCAAGTTCGGTCAGCGATACACCGGCACCTTTCACCCGAGCGACCTGATACCCAAATCTTGCGGGATCGCAGGCCCATAGGAATGACTTATTCAAATCGATAGTGTTGTCCAGGCATTCGAATGCCTTGACCTCCATTTTGTGGCAGCCCGGTCTGCGGTCCAGTTGGAGCACGAGCGGCTCCAACGAGTAAAGGGACAGCTGCGTTTCGGCGCAACGCCTGATCCAGCGATTGAATCCGTCGTGCTCCAGCTTGATTTCAGGGTCGAGATATCGGCTTGACGCTTCCAGATCCAGGGCTTGAATCTCCGCCGTCTCGATCAAGACTTGTGTCGTTTTTTTCGCTGTACGCATCTTTACCTCGGCCTCTATGGCGAAGGATCGCGCAGCATCCGACGTACGGTCGGAATAAGTTCGATAGATACCAAGCAAGTCGGGCTCACCTCCATGGCCTGGAATTTTCGTGCGGGCTCTCAGCATCATTAATAATTCTGCGCGTAGCTGGATCCGCTCCAGCGGCATTTCGCGCAGGTGCTCGCGTTTGTCGGCGGACTTAATCGGTGCCGTGTCAATCAGAGGGATTGCCCTATCCAACAGGGCAATTCCCTCTCTCAGATCGGCGATCTCTTGTTCCTGGTATTGCCTGATCTGCTTATCGAGCTGGTCTATTTTTGTTTGAACCTCAGTCTTCCTGCTACTGACTGGCGCAGGCAAATTCAAGGTGGGCGCCGAATCGAGCTGTTCCCGCGTCTGCTGCAAATCCTGGATCGCAGCGAGGCGCGCTTGGCGGTTACGATCCCGGCTGATATCCCATTTATTATAGTTCGCGGCGGCCAGCATATAGTCCGGGCTTGTTGGCGCAACTTCCCCCGCGGGGGAAGCGCGTGCGATGGCGGGAAATCTAGGCATGGAAGGAATCTCCAACGAGGGATCATTTCAACATGGCCGTCGCACGCTCGGCAAAACCGGCCGTGATTCAGCATTGCATTGACACCTCACTTCAGGTCTGTCTGTTTTGACCAAGCAGATGTCGTTGCAGGTGCACCAATGGCAGCGAGGCAGCTGAGCGGGAAATCGGCCTCAATGAGTGACACGTCAGGGCGTCCGAGTTCCGGCCAGGCAATTGCGACCGCACTGCGCCACGCTCATGACACATTGCGCCCGCGTGCCGGCCGAGCGAACGCAAGTGTCTCGCCGCAGTGCGAAGCTGCAGGATCGTCAGAGATCAGATTTGGGGAAATCGCCAACGCAGGTCGGCATCGATGGGGCCCGCAAGGCGGGGTGAGGCGGCGTCATCAAGCAACGCGCACCTCATGCAGCGCTCAGTCCAGGACTCGGCGCGGCGAGCCTGGACTGTCCGACTAAAACCTAAGCCCGCACGCAATCCACAAAATACTCCACCTGCCCGTTGATCTTCTCCGCCACCAAACCGTGGATATCGGTATTGAAGCCTGGGAAGCGCGCATTGAATTCACGCGCGAACTGCAGGTAACGCAAGATGATGCGGTTAAATCGCTCGCCCGGAATCAACAGCGGGATGCCCGGCGGATACGGCGTCAACAAGATGCTGGTGATGCGTCCTTCGAGTTCGTCGATCGGGACCCGGTCGATCTCGCGATGCACCAGCTTGGCATAAGCGTCGGTCGGCTTCATCGCCGGTTCCATGTCCGACAGATACATTTCGGTGGTCACGCGGGCAATGTCATTGGCCTTGTAAACACTATGGATCTGGTCGCACAACTCGCGCAGGCCGGTGCGTTCGTAGTCGGGATACTTGGCCACAAATTCCGGCAGCACGCGCCACAGCGGCTGGTTGTTGTCGTAGTCGTCCTTGAATTGCTGCAACTCGGTCACCATGCTGTTCCACCGGCCTTTGGTAATGCCGATGGTGAACATGATGAAGAACGAATACAGCCCGGTCTTCTCGACAATAATGCCATGCTCGGCCAGATACTTGGTGACGATTGCGGCAGGAATGCCCGATTCGCCGAATTCACCGTCGACATTCAGCCCCGGCGTGATGATGGTGGCCTTGATCGGGTCCAGCATGTTGAAGCCTTCGGCCAGATCGCCGAAGCCATGCCAACGCTCGCCCGGTTTCAGCATCCAGTCTTCGCGCGAACCGATGCCTTCGTCGGCCAGTTCTTCGGGACCCCATACGGTGAACCACCAGTCGTCGCCGTATTCGGCATCGACCTTGCGCATGGCGCGGCGGAAATCCAGCGCCTCGGCGATCGATTCTTCCACCAGCGCGGTGCCGGCCGGCGCTTCCATCATTGCCGCCGCCACGTCGCACGAGGCGATAATCGCGTACTGGGGACTGGTCGAGGTGTGCATCAAATAGGCTTCGTTAAAGCGATGTTTATCGAAGCTGCTGCTCTCGGAATCCTGCACCAGAATCTGCGAGGCTTGCGAAATACCGGCCAGCAATTTATGCGTGGAGTGGGTGGCAAACACCAGCGCCCCGGTGCGTGGACGGCCTGAGCCGATCGCATGCATGTCCTGGTAAAACTCGTGAAACTCGGCATGCGGCAACCAGGCTTCGTCGAAATGCAGGGTGTCGAGCATATCGCCCAGCAGGTCCTTGATCATTTCGACGTTGTACACCACCCCGTCGTAGGTACTTTGCGTGATGGTCAGGATGCGCGGTTTGGCATTGGGATTTTTGGCCAAGGCTTCGCGGGCAAACGGATTGGCTTCGATTTTTTTGCGGATGTTTTCCGGCTTGAATTCATCGCGCGGAATCGGCCCGATCAAGCCGAAGTGATTACGCGTCGGCGTGAGAAACACGGGGATCGACCCGGTCATGGTGATCGCGTGCAAAATCGATTTATGGCAATTGCGGTCGACCAGCACGATATCGCCCGGCGCCACGGTGGCGTGCCAGACGATTTTGTTCGAGGTCGAGGTGCCGTTGGTCACAAAAAACAAATGGTCGGCGCTGAAGATGCGCGCGGCATTGCGTTCCGATGCGGCGACCGGGCCGGTATGGTCGAGCAACTGACCGAGTTCGTCGACCGCGTTGCACACGTCGGCGCGCAGCATGTTTTCACCGAAGAACTGGTGGAACATCTGCCCCAGCGGGTTCTTCAGGAACGCCACGCCGCCCGAGTGACCCGGGCAATGCCATGAATACGAACCGTCGGCCGCGTAATGCGTCAGCGCGCGGAAAAACGGCGGCGCCAGTGAATCGAGGTAATTTTTCGCTTCGCGAATGATGTGGCGCGCGACAAATTCCGGAGTGTCTTCGAACATATGAATGAAACCGTGCAACTCGCGCAGGATGTCATTCGGAATATGCCGTGAGGTGCGGGTTTCGCCATATAGAAAAATCGGCAAGTCGGCATTGCGGCGGCGCACTTCCGCGACAAACGCGCGCAGTGCGACGATGGCAAACGCCAGTTCGCCGTTTTCTTCGACGCCGCTTTTGTGGATGCCGAACTCGTCGTCATCGATCGACAAGATAAAACATGAGGCACGGCTGGCCTGTTGCGCAAACGACGTCAGGTCGCCATAACTGGTCAGACCGAGTACTTCCATTCCCTCGCCTTCGATCGCCTCGGCCAGTGCACGGATGCCGGAACCTGAAATATTTTCAGAGCGAAAATCTTCGTCGATGATGACGACAGGAAAACGAAACTTCATGGAACGACTCTCCAAAAAACCACCGCCGCATGGTTGCGGCGGTTTGACGTCGCGGTACACACCGCAATCTTTGACCCGCTTTCGGCCACGCTTTCGGCCACGCTTTTGACAGCGCTTTTAGCAGCGCTTTTGGCGCCCTAAGCCTTGGGCAGGGTCACTCCGCGCTGGCCTTGATACTTGCCGCCGCGGTCCTTGTACGACACTTCGCAAACTTCGTCGCTTTCAAAAAACAGCACTTGCGCGACCCCCTCGTTGGCGTAAATCTTGGCCGGCAGCGTGGTGGTGTTGGAAAACTCCAGCGTCACGTACCCTTCCCATTCGGGCTCGAATGGCGTCACGTTGACGATGATGCCGCAGCGGGCGTAAGTCGATTTACCCAGGCACACGGTCAACACACTGCGCGGAATCTTGAAGTATTCGATGGTGCGCGCCAGGGCAAACGAATTGGGCGGAATAATACACACATCGCCCTTGAAATCGACAAACGATTTTTCGTCGAAATTCTTGGGATCGACAATGGTCGAATTGATGTTGGTGAAAATCTTGAATTCGTCGGCGCAACGGATGTCGTAACCGTAGCTCGAGGTGCCGTAGCTGACGATCTTGCGCCCGTCTTCGCTGACCCGGACCTGCTGGGGAGCGAAAGGCTCGATCATATTGTGCTGCTCGGCCATGCGCCGAATCCATGCGTCAGATTTGATAGTCATATGCGCGCAACCAGAACCGGTTAAAAAGGACTAAAGGAATATTCAGGGCCAGGGTGCCAGGCCAAAGGAAGCCTGTTTCCCCGCCGCCCTTTCCCGGGCGATCAGTCAGGCAAAATCCGTCGGGCAAAACCGGCTTGAATCGACTTAGGCCGCTATTCTACTTGAACTGTATGTCACCACGGCAATTCAAGCATTGGGGCATAAATCGGGGCCGAAGCGGGTGAATTTGCCGGGTGAGGCCGCGGGGGCCGGCCGGGCCGCCGCGGCCTCGCCGCACGGGCGAAAACCACGGCTAAATCCGGGCAAACGGGCTCAGAAGGCGTGCAACACGCCGCACGCCAGCGCGGGTCCCGCGCCCTGGTCAGCCGCGGCGTCGTCCAGGTCTTCGTCGCGATGCACAATGACAGCCCGGCCAGCGACCGAATTGATCCCGTCCAGCGTCACATTGCGCGCCACCAGAAAGCCCGTCGCCACACCGTTGACGTCGGCGCGCACGGTGCCCAGATCGCCGTCAGGACGGGCGCCACGCTTCAGGCGCTGCCCATCGGGGTTAAACAAAGGTCCGGCGCTGCCGGCGTCGGGCGCGTTGCAATCGCCCCGTTCGTGAATATGCAAGGCATGGCTGGTGCCGGGCGGCAGGCCGCTCAAACTATAGGTGACTTGCACGCCGTCGGCGCGCTCGACCAGACTCACCGTACCCCGTGCGTTGCCGCGGTGATAAGGCAACAGCACGGCATCGGCGCTAAGCTGCAGCGCCCCCACCGAGGTGCAGGCACCCAGCAGCGAGCCCGCCACCGCCACCACCAAGCCCTCCGCCGCACGCCGGTGCCACTGTTGTCTCATAACCGCCTCGCTGCACTAAAAATCAGGTATTTTGCACTACAATCGCCGGGAATTTCGATGCCATGTCGCGCGATTGCTGGGCAATCCGCACCGCCACCTGCCGCGCAATGGCGCGATACAATTCGGCCGGTTTGCCGTCCGGGTCCGCCACCACCGACGGATTGCCGGCGTCGGCTTGTTCGCGGATGCGAATATCCAGCGGCAAGCTGCCGAGGAAATCGACCCCATATTCCGCACACATCGCCTCGCCGCCGCCCGCACCAAAAATCGATTCGGCGTGACCGCAGTTGGAGCAGATATGCACGCTCATATTTTCGACGATGCCCAAAATCGGAATGCCGACCTTCTCGAACATCTTCAGGCCTTTTTTCGCATCGAGCAAGGCAATATCCTGCGGCGTCGTCACAATCACAGCGCCCGTGACCGGCACCCGCTGCGATAAGGTCAACTGGATATCGCCGGTTCCCGGGGGCATATCGACCACCAGATAATCCAGATCGCGCCAATTGGTCTGGCGCAGCAACTGGTCGAGCGCCGAAGTGACCATCGGACCGCGCCACACCATGGGGCTGTCGGCATCGACCAGGAAACCGATCGAGTTGGCTTGAATCCCGTGACCGACCATGGGTTCCATGGTCTTGCCGTCGGCCGACTCGGGACGGCCGGTGATGCCCAGCATGGTCGGTTGCGAAGGACCGTAGATGTCGGCGTCCAAAATGCCCACTTGCGCGCCTTCTGCCGCCAGCGCCAGGGCCAGATTGACGGCGGTGGTGCTCTTGCCGACACCGCCTTTGCCGGAAGCGACCGCAATAATATTTTTAACATTGTCCAACAGCTTCACGCCACGCTGCACCGAGTGCGCGACGATGTGCTGCGATACCGCCACCTCAACCTTGTCCACCCCGGGCAAAGCGCCCACCGCCGCGTCGACCAGCCTGCGGATGGTTTCAAACTGGCTATGCGCGGGGTAACCGAGCACCACGGCCACCATCACCTCGGTGCCGGAAATCGTTACATCGCGAATATTTTTCGCGCTCAGCAGATCGATGCCGGTATTGGGGTCGACGACTGTCGCGAGTACCGCGTCAACCTGTTTTCTATCAAGACTCATGTTTCGCCTGCTGATGGTTATGGGCCCACACAATGGATGAGCCGCCCTCTCGGTCGCAGCGGCCGGCCGGGGTTCGCTCCGGCCGACGCTCAGGGACACTATTGTAGAGCCTGGGGCCTGTTCACGCTAATAATGGGCTGGCAACCCGTGGAACAATTTTAAAATCAGGGGGAGCGGCCCTGGTCCAGGGCTGTGCCGCTGGTGAGCCCACGAGCGCTTTTTTCGGCGAAGATGGGCCTATCCGGGCAGGTCGTTGGTGCGCGCCGATACGACTGCATTATGACCGCAATACAGCCGCATTTTTACAGCACGTAATAGAAGAAACAGAATGCGTTTGAAAATAATTCGAACTTTCCCTAGCTGCGGCGGGTCAGTATCTATGATGGGTGGTCACATTCCCTGCCGCCTCATCATCTCCTCTTGTCGTTGTTCTTACGGGGCTCTCCAGCCCCGTTTTTTTTCGTCTGGGTTTTCCGATCGGGGCCCGTGCACTGGTAGCTTGATAGCGAGCAGTTCAAGCCCCCCATGTCCAATAGCACAAATTGGTATAAAACCTTAGCGCAGCGAAATGACCTGGGCCAGGGGCCTGTGTAGTGACACCGACTGGCCTGGCCTGCGCTATTTCGCTACCGTTAATGATGCTTAACCCAAGCAAACAAAATATGGCACGTCTTGCTCACACTCATGTGACGACCTCGACAATCGACCGCCCTTGATCGGTCACCAGTTCGACTGGTATCAAACTTGAATCCTCCGCTATAGCGCTGCGCCTCATTCACAAACACCTTCGGACACCCTCAGCTCAAAGATCTCAAGGTCTACGATCCGGGGTCACAGACCATCTCACTATTACATCCATTGTTTCTTTAATTTACGCGATCATCATCTCATCAATATTGAGATTAAATTGATTTCATATTGGATCAATCTACCTGGCATTAAATACAATCCCAAAAATACTAAAATTAAAAAATAGTCTATTGTATAGACAACAACACAAAAATCCCAGATCATTACGTGTAGACGTTTATTGATAATAATTTTCACAAAGTCAAGAATTTGACAAAAATTTTAACGGTTAGACCGAAGCGTCGTCATTGCATCCGTGAAAACCAATATTAATAACTAAATACACAATAAAATTGAAAAAAATTATTCTCATAATTTTTTCCACCGCAACAATGTCATTTGCATTTGGATATACAATGCCATTACTTGCAATTGCATTAAAATCTGCGGGCGCAAGCCAAACACAGATTGGAATTAGTGCATCCGCACCATCATTTGCAATAATTTTAACAGGTCTCGCATCTCGTCGATTTATCTCTTACATCGGATTTAAGAACATTTTATTTCTCAGCATGGTCGTGTTATGTAGCGGTATTGCAATATTATTCATAACAAAAAATTTATACGTTTGGTTTTTTACGAGAGCAGCAATCGGTGCCATCAACGGAATGCTCTGGATCACACTCGAATCGTCACTCAACAATCTTACTCCGGAAAAATCAAAAGGTCAGATCTTTGCATTTTATGCAAGCGCAACGGCTTTGGCATTTGCTTGTGGTTCATTAATCCCGATATCCTTAGAAAAATCGGCATCACCATTTTTAGTGGCAGCAATTCTATTGTCATTCGGTACTGGAATGTGCTTTTTCGTTCAAGCCCCAAGAACACTTTCATCTCGTACTTCCTTCAAAGATATTTTTCTTTCTATGACATCAATTGCCACCGAGGGAACCATGGCTTTCGCTGCCGGGCTGTTAGTCAGCATGCAAATAACGCTATTGCCAACATTTAATTTCATCGAATCAAACATGATGCATGGGAAAAATATTTTATCCCTTACTCTTTTTGGAGGGGTTAGTGCGCAAATATTGATGGGCTCAATTTCTGACCACTGGAACAATTGCAGGATTACCTTACCATTTTCTCTGATTGGAATTGGAGTATCCATAATAATTATCCCCACATTTTACAAATATGTAAATCCTAACATATCATATTTTTTATGGGGTGGATTAAGCAACTCTCTATACATTCTTGCGCTCATAAAAGTTGGTATAAAAAAAACCGGGAATGAAATTTTTATTTTTAACGCCGCTCTTCTGATTACTTACGAGATGGGGTCATTAACTGGCCCTATAACCGGTGGTTTTTTATCAGATCAATTTGGCCAGACAGCCTTGGCAATAATAAGCAGCTTAACTTTTGGTGTAATTACAGTCATTTCAATTCCCAGCTTCAAACGATCGTTCTTGAAATCTGAAATTCGGCCTGAATTTTAATTCTCTACAAAGGAGATAATAAATGAAAACTATTGAACAAAGAATGCGTCATGCAACTCAATTACTTGGGAAGGTAAAAATTTGCTTACTTGCCGGAGGATACTCAAGCGAAAGTCAAGGATCACGGGAAAATGCCAAGACACTCTTACCATATTTAAAAAAATCCTGCATGGATGCCGGGATCGTCGATTTCGACAGCAAAGATGATCTCATTCAACGACTGAGGCCTTGGGATTACATCCTAAATATTTGCTACGGCGTCGGCGGTGAGGATGGACAACTTCAAGGATTTTTATCGACTATGGACATTCCCAGTTCTGGCTCATCTGTGTTGACATCTGCGGTGGGAATGAATAAGTATTTTTTTAAGGCTTTGATTAAATCGTGGGGATTTAACGTTCCACAAGGAGTGCTTGCGACGGCACTCCATGAAGAGGACGGCCAGAATCTCAAAAAAAACTACAACTCACTTGTCATCAAACCCCTTAGTGAAGGTGACAGTGAAGGAATTATCTTGACCAAATCAATAACGGAATTAGAAAGAGCTATAAGCAATATCCCAGAAAATCTTCGCAGCCAATGGTTAATTGAGGAATTCATTTATGGCGATCACGGAACCATTTCAGTGTTCCGTGATGGAAGTGATTTAATCATTAGCGACGCAATTATTTTTGACTTGCCAAAGGGAAGCTCATTGTATGATAAAAAACTAAAGTATAGAATCGAAGATCCAATACCAATTACAGAGCTTGACACGGTGACTAATAAACATATCAAGCAAGAAGTAAACAGTATGTATCGTGCGTTAAAATGTGATGGATTGGTTAGATTCGATTTTGTAGTTCGTGATGGAAAATCATATTATCTCGAGATAAATACCATACCGGGGTTATATCCAGGGAGCAATACATCTCGATGTTTCGGCCGTGAAATGTCTTTCGAACAATTTTTTTATATTTCTCTAGCCGCCGATATTGCAAGATATGAGAAATTTTCACAAAATAACCGTGGACTTCACAAGCATAATGGCATCGATAAAAATTGAAGATAATTTACCTGGCCTTGTATACAAATCTCAAGATACGCTCGATCCTGATCCTTTTTCAAATGGATTCAACTCAATGGAAGACGCTATTTTTTGGCGTGACCGCGCATGCGGCATCGCATGCGCGCACATGCTTATTAACACTTTACAACATCGACAAGAATCCATCGCAGCTTTAATTCATCATGGCATTAATTTGAAAGCATACATTCCAAATATTGGTTGGTCACACGCGGGATTGGCTAAACTTCTACAAGAATACGGCGTGCAGGCGATAGCTCATAAGCTTCATAATATTCAGTCATTAATTGAAGTTTTAAAACAAGGGAAATCTGCAATTCTTTCAGTGACGCCTGGACTAAGAGGAGGGTCGCATTCCGAAAAAGAGGAGGTTTTTCCAAAAAGTGGGCATTTGATTATCGCACATGGATGGGCCATCGAAAAACATACGATTTCGGACTTAATAATTACTGATCCGGATTATGAAAATGGCTGCTCGCGATTTAAAATGAAATGCGCATTGGAAATAATTGACGCATCTTGGGGGAAGCGCTGCATAATCTTCTAACAATCGTTTTAATATGCAATTCACATAAAATCCACTCTATTAAAAATCAGATATTTAGGTACGAATTATATTTTAAAATACAGATATAAATCCATTTAAATAAAACCGACATCACATTAAATGAAAATAATCCTGTTACTTATAATTTCCTCCTTTATTCTTCAGGCATTAGATTATGGATACTATAAAGTAAATTTAAATTATATAAAATGCCAAACAACTATAAGAGACCTTCGGCGGCAACTGGCTTTTTTGGGGCATAAGAAACTGGATAATTTATTTACTTTATTTCCATTCGTATGGAGCTATCTCCTCATCACCGCTGCAATTTTACTTTCTGCCAAGATAGATAATAATATTATCAATATTGCTATAATGATGTTTGTCACAGGACGATTCAGAACCTTGCAAGAAGCGGGGCATTTTGCGGTACATGGCGTACTCTCAAAAAATATAAAATATGGGTTATTTGTGGCCAACATATTTTACCAATTCCCGGCTTTTATGCCCGAATCGAGTTTAAGAAGAGAAACTCACGTTAGACAGCATCACAATTCGGTTAACATGCCACACGATCCCGATCTTAAAGAATTGACCGACAAAGGGTTCTTCCCTGGAATTACAATCTTTGAGTTCTGGTGTGGTGTTTTCTACCCCCTAACCACAAAGGGCATCAAGAATAGGATTATCGAATGTTTTTTTAATATTTTTACCAATCGAAATAACGTCAATTTTTTTATTAGAATATTTGTTGTAATCGCGATCATCGCGCTATTTATGCACTACCATCTTTACAAACAATTAATTCTATTTTATATCATCCCGGTTTTTGTAACGTATCCACTATTTTATTGGATGGCGCATATTTCTCTTCATCGATGGTTCGAGGATTGTTCAACTAACATCGATTATGACGACCGAGAGCTCATATTAGGCAGGCCCACTGAATTTTCCGGTGTTGTTGGTTTCTTTGTGAGAAATAATATTTTTCCGCTAGGTGATTCGTATCATCTAGCACACTCCCTATTTCCAACCGTGCGCTGGACGCATTTGCCTCAAGTTGATAAAATTCTTAAAATTCATTTTCCCGAATACTCTAAAAATATAAATTATGGATTATTTTTTTCATCAAAACATGAAAAATCAATAATTCAATCCCTAAAATTAACTCTTACAAAAAATATTCCTAATAGTTAAATATCTATATCATGCCAAAACTTTTAATTTACCAGCGAAAAATCAAAAAAAATATCGAAGTTATTTTATCGTTATGCAAAATTCATGACTTACAACTTTTTGGAGTACTTAAAAGCTGTCAAATGCTAGACCCTATTTTACAGCTTTTTATAGATAGTGGAATCAAGACTATCGGGTTTTCAGATATAGAAATAGCGGGGAAATCAAAATTAGGTGCGAATGGCTCCGCACTTTTGCTAACAATGCCTAAACCTAATCAAGCCGACATGGCAGTACAACATTTCGGCGGCAGTGTCAACTCTGAATTAATTACTATTCGCGCTCTTTCGGAAGCGGCTGATCGACTGAGAACTACTCACGAAATCATGTTAATGGTTGAAATGGGAGATTTACGGGAAGGGATTCTCCCGGAAAATGTCTTAAACACAGTTCAAAGCATTCTTGATTTCAAATCTCCCTACCTTAAAATCAGAGGTCTTGGTGGAAACATGGCCTGTCTTTGTGATAAATTTCCAAATTCCGAAAATTTATTTATCCTGGATAATCTTGCGAATGACATTGAAAAATATATCGGGTATAAATTTGATAAAATATCTATCGGTGGATCTATACTACTCGATTGGCTTGGAAATAAAATAATCCCGCACAAAATTAACGAACTTCGAATTGGCGAAGCGATATTACTTGGAACGATCCCTGTTGCAAATCGGCGTCACGAATCGTTAATTAACGATGCATTCATCTTTGAAGGATCTATATTAGAAATTAAGGATAAAAAAACAAAATTCCATACGAATTCGAATCCGCTTGATCGGCATAATTCAGAACCTGGAAAAATTGAAACGAGAAGAAGGGCTATTGTTAATTTTGGTAAAATTAATACAGTCCCCGAATCATTGTTTAGTCTTGAAAAAAATATTCATTATATTGGTAGCACATCAAATTACACTGTTTTTGATGTGACAGATTGCTCCCGCAAACTTGTTCCAGGTGATGAATTAAGATTTATACCAAACTATACCGCTATGATACAAAGCCTGATATCACCTTATGTTTCGCGTGAAATTGTATTTGATTGATTCGACGGAGGTGGTGATTCCGAGTAACTCGAGCTAAGCGCATTTATCGCATCGGCCCGATAAATTTAATCACTTGAAACAAATCTAATTTCGCAAGCCCCAAACTGTTGCCATCGTTTGATCTTCGTTGATTCATGTGCATTTCCACTTTACTTGTCGCGCTGGGACTGCTTTATGCGGTTCACCACCAATATGCCACCGACCCTTTCCGACCTGCACACCAGCCATGTCAAGCGTGCCGCTTCGGCTAACTAGCTTACGGACTCCTCTGGCTAGCATTGAACTGATTCAATCCAGCACCCGACATAACGTCATGAGACTGAGCATCAAATGGTGTTCGAGCAGGAGAATCGGCCGCTCAACGGCGACCCGTACTACTACATCGGGATTATCCTTGCGCTTGGCTGCCTACCTTACCGAGTCTGCGCGGGATTCATTTTTGCGCGAGGGCCAGCAATCCGACAACCGCTGCTTTGTCGGTGGATGCTTTGACTCTCATCGCATGCTATGCCATTAGTTCACCGGCAAGAAACGCGAAGTGATGGAAATGCCGCACGAAACCCCACAAATGGTGAAGTAAAGTCTTGTTAAAAACTGTGGTTTGACTTGGGTCGATTGATCTGGCATCGGATGCCGTTCGACTGAACATTCATATCTAGTGAAGGTTGTCCCCATTGCCACCGCGTCTGAATCAACATCGATAGCGTCGGTAGCGATAAACCTCCGTCAAGCAAAGCGTGGAGAACGCGGTTCATAGCAGCGAGCCGAACAACGCATGCGCAAATAATTTCATCGAAGATTTCCCACCCGCCCAAACGACGATTCCCAACCCTTCCCGCAGCCAGCCCCGCCGGCCTGATAGAATCACTGTTTGGGTTTAATCGTTTTCCGGATCGCACAGCCACTATGTCAGACCAGTCTCAGTCAACCCGTCGCATTCTTGTGACCTCCGCCTTGCCTTATGCCAACGGCCAGATTCATATCGGCCATCTGGTCGAATATATCCAGACCGACATCTGGGTGCGCTCGCTGCGCATGCACGGCCACGAGGTGTATTACGTCGGTGCTGACGATACCCATGGCACGCCCATCATGCTGCGCGCCGAAAAAGAAGGCATTACGCCCAAGCAACTGATAGACCGTGTGTGGCAAGAACATAAACGCGATTTCGACAGTTTCGGCATCTCGTTCGACAACTACTACACCACCGATTCGGCCGAAAACAAGACCCTATCTGAAACCGTCTATCTGGCGCTCCAGGCCGACGGCTTGATCGAAGCGCGCGATATCGAGCAGGCTTACGACCCGGTGCGGGAAATGTTCCTGCCGGATCGTTTTATCAAGGGCACCTGTCCCAAATGCAAGGCGCTGGACCAGTATGGCGACTCCTGTGAAGTCTGCGGCGCGACCTACCAGCCCACCGACCTGATCGACCCGCGCTCGGTCGTCTCGGGCGCTACCCCGACGCGCAAGACCTCGACCCATTATTTCTTCCGCCTGTCCGACCCGCGCTGCGAATCGTTTCTGCGCGACTGGGTCGCCGGATTGGCGCAGCCGGAAGCCACCAACAAAATGCGGGAGTGGCTCGGCGACGACGGCGACTCCAAGCTGGCCGATTGGGACATTTCCCGCGACGCGCCGTATTTCGGTTTTGAAATCCCCGGCGCGCCGGGCAAATACTTTTATGTCTGGCTGGACGCACCGGTCGGTTATTACGCCAGCTTCAAGAACCTGTGCGAACAACGCGGGCTGAATTTCGATGAATGGGTGGCCCCCGACTCCAAGACCGAGCAATATCATTTTATCGGCAAGGACATCTTGTATTTCCATACGCTGTTCTGGCCGGCCATGCTCAAGTTCTCCGGGCATCGCACGCCGACCAATGTGTTCGCGCACGGCTTTTTGACGGTTGACGGCGCAAAAATGTCGAAATCGCGCGGCACCTTTATTACCGCGCAAAGCGTGATCGATGTCGGCCTGAACCCGGAATGGCTGCGTTATTATTTTGCCGCCAAGCTGAATAGCTCGATGGAAGACCTCGACTTGAATCTTGACGACTTTATCGCCCGCGTCAACAGCGATCTGGTCGGCAAATATATCAATATAGCGAGCCGTACCGCGGGTTTCCTGGTCAAGCGCTTTGACGCGCGGATCAAGGACAGCGCCATGCAACACCCGCTGCTGATCGCCTTGCGTCAGGCGCTGCCGAATATCGCCGCGCAATTCGAAGGCCGCGAATACAGCCGCGCCCTGCGCCTGGTGATGGAACAAGCCGATGCGGTGAACGCTTATGTCGATGCCGCCAAGCCTTGGGATCAGGCCAAGGACCCGGCCCTGGCCGAAGCCCTGCACGAAACCTGCTCGATCAGCCTGGAGGCGTTCCGCTTGTTGACGCTGGCATTAAAACCGGTGTTGCCGCAGTTGGCTGCGTCGGTCGAAACCTTCCTCGGGATTGCACCGCTGAACTGGGCGGATAGCGGCACGCCCTTAAGCTCGCAACGCCCGATCAATCCGTACCAGCATTTGATGACCCGCGTCGACGCGAAGAAGGTCGAAGCGCTGATCGAAGCCAATCGCGATTCGCTGCAAGCCACCGACGCGACTGCCCCAGTTGCGGCAACCACCGTCCCAGCAAATAAAGCTGCGGCAAAAGCGACAGCAAAACCGGCCACAAACAGTGCTGCGGCGGAAACCGAAGGTGTGATTTCAATCGATGATTTCGCCAAGATCGATTTGCGCATCGCCAAGATCGTCGATTGCCGTGCGGTTGAAGGTTCGGACAAGTTATTGCAATTGACGCTCGATATCGGCGAAGAAAAAACCCGCAATGTGTTTTCCGGGATCAAGTCGGCCTATCGTCCCGAAGATCTGATCGGCAAGCTGACCGTGATGGTCGCCAATCTGGCGCCGCGCAAAATGAAATTCGGCCTATCCGAAGGCATGGTGCTGGCGGCATCGGCGCAGGATGAAAAAGCGCAGCCGGGTCTTTATATTCTTGAACCGCATGCCGGCGCCGTGCCGGGTATGCGCGTCAAGTAAGTCTAGGCAAGCTACTTCGATTGCGTCGGCGGGTAATCATAAGACACCCGCACAGGCAAAAATTCTGCGCGCAAATCGTTTTGCGCCGGCTTCTTCCCACCGCCATGAGCGGTGGGAAGATTAAAACTGCTGCCCTCGCGACTCAGAATTTGTGGCGTATTCCCAAACGGGCAACCGCTTGCCGTCCGTTGCCGGAGCCACTCAGACTGCCCAACTCCGCCGCTGCCGGCAACCCAGTCGAATCATATCCGCTGGCAATCTGATAGTCGGCAACCGCGTAGACATCGGTCCGCTTCGAAAGCGAATAATCAACGCCAAGCGAAAAC
>Ga0302303_10000414_pt1 | contig 36333 bp, 28 predicted proteins | sample III_Palsa_E2_1_FD_194542 | JGI IMG/M metagenome (GOLD analysis project Ga0302303, IMG submission 194542) | Peat permafrost microbial communities from Stordalen Mire near Abisko, Sweden - III_Palsa_E2_1 | ecosystem: Environmental > Terrestrial > Soil > Palsa > Peat permafrost | place: Sweden...
TCTTAGATCCTGAACAAATTGTTAGTAGCGATAGGGAAATCATTCAGTTTATCAACCGCAACCTGATTCACAATGCGGTGAAATATTCTCCGGTGAACGGAGTTATATCAGCAAGTATCAAAACGAACAGAAAGGAAGTTATTATTTCCGTTAAAAATGAAGGTAAAGGCATGACGGAAAAGCAACTTAATAATCTATTTCTATTCCGGCAACATGAAACCGATGATCAGGGCGCTGGCATGGCACTTACCCTGAGCCGTGAATTTATAATGTTGCTAAACGGTAAAATCTGGGCTGAGAGTAGTATAGGGGATGGTGCTACCTTTTATTATTCACTTCCAATATAAATTATATTAACCAGTAGGAGATTAATTGGATAAATGAAAACATTCAAAAACAACGCTAAACGGCCACATTGTATAAAAAAGGAAAATATTAAAATTGTCTTTCAGCATTACATACTATAGAATCTAATAACAGGTTTCAATAACCTTGAACTGAATACAAAACTTAATGTGGAGGAGGCCTAAAGTAAAATCAGGACTAAAGGATATCGGTGTAAACTGATTTCAATATTACTACTCAAAAACGACAAGTAAAACTAGGACGAGACAGATCGCGCTACGCTGAACTGTACTCATATTAGGTTCATCAAAATCTCCAGATCTGTTAATCGGAATAATATTCAGATAAAATAGTCAACAATCAAAGTTAATATCAAAAACGCTATTTTACGAGGGTTAGGATATATTCAATGGCTATGGGCGACAATATGGTGTAAAAAGAATTTGTAAAATTTGTATCCCTTTGAGAGGCTTTTAATTTGCCCATTAGGTGACCTGAAATTAACAGAAAGCATTTCAAATGAATATCCTTAGTTCCATTTAATAACAAACGGCTCGGGTAATAAATGAGTAAAATTGGAATGATATTGAAACGATCTATTATACATCAATTTGAACAGTAATGACATCAAGAAAATACATGTAAATGTCCTTTTATCTGTTTCCTGTTCTTCCAATAAATGTTCTATTTCAAGTAAGAATATGTCTTCGCCTCAATTTGTGACGACTTTCAGTTCAAATCAATCGCCAGATGCTCCATGTCTTTATTATATGCAATCCAGATATTGGTATTCTTCGAAGAGATCAGGGGGCAGTGCTCGTATACGACCGGCCTGATGAATGCAAGTAGTAAGTGTCGCTCATGTGACAAGGAGTACCTCATAGAAAAAGCCAGATAAAAAGTTGAATGTGATCGGTGTACCGACCGTTTTAAAGGCCAAAATGATGGATTCAGCATCGATTTAGTCCGCCCAAAGTATTATTTGGTAGGATAGGGGGTTTTGCTAAGATACTTTTGATCAAACGGAAAATATATATTTAAAAAACTACGACAATGAAAAAGAACAAAAATGCTCTTGCTAGTAGAGTTATCACCGGAGCGCTTTTTCTCCTGGTTTCAACTGGCTTCGCCCAAACCATTCCAGCTTCCAATGGCAAAGCCAGCGAGGCTATACGGCCCTTCCACATCCACGTTAAGGAATCGGCGCTAGCAGATCTCCGCAGACGTGTTGCGGCGACCCGTTGGCCTGACAAGGAACTGGTAAATGACGAATCCCAGGGTATTCGACTGGCGGAGATGAAAGCGCTGGTGCATTACTGGGGGACCACCTACAGCTGGCGAAAGGCAGAAGCTAAACTGAACGCGCTGCCGGAGTTCGTGACTACAATCGACGGTGTTGATATCCAGTTTATTCATGTGCGCTCCCATGAACCGCACGCGTTACCGCTAATTCTTACACACGGCTGGCCTGGATCGCCGCTGGAGTTTATGAAGGTGATAGGTCCTCTCACCAACCCCGTTGCTTACGGTGGACGTGCGCAAGACGCCTTCGACGTAGTGATCCCTGCTATCCCAGGGTATGGCTTCTCAGGCAAACCAACACATCTCGGCTGGAATCCAGACCGCGTGGCGCGAGCCTGGGACGTACTAATGAAGCGCTTGGGTTATACCCATTATGTGTCGGAAGGTGGAGATCACGGCTCAGTCATTTCGGACGCATTGGCGCGCCAGGCCCCGGCTGGACTTCTAGGTATTCATATAACGATGCCTGCTACCATTCCTGCAGACCTGGTTCAAGGCATCAATGGCGGCGTTCCGGCTCCAGCCGGACTGTCGCCATCGGAGCTTCTTGCGTATAACAGTCTAAGTACCTTCTTCGGGAGGGGGGCGGCCTACGGTGCGATGATGGTGACTCGGCCACAAACCATAGGCTACTCCCTCGACGATTCGCCCAGTGGTTTGGCTGCCTTTATGTACGAAAAAATTGCTGAGTGGTCCGACAGCAACGGTCATCCCGAACGCGTGATTGGTCGTGACGAAATTCTCGATGACATCACGTTGTACTGGCTCACCAACAGTGGCGCCACTTCATCGCGATTCTATTGGGAAAACAACAACAACAACTTTAGTGCCGCTGCACAGCGGACCAATGAGATCAAAGTCCCGGTAGCCATAACAGTGTTTCCTCTCGAAATCTATCGTGCGCCGGAAAGCTGGTCACGGCAGGCCTATCCATCTTTGTACTACTTTCATGAAGTCAAGAAAGGCGGACACTTCGCGGCTTGGGAACAGCCACAAATCTTCGCTGAAGAATTGCGCGCTGCATTTAAATCATTGCGATAATTGATGGAGTGGAAGATGGCGCGAAATTAATGACTCCGAATTGAAGCTGAATAAGCACTGTTGAGATTCATACGTGTTCGTTGCCAATCCTATTTAAGGCTTGCTGAGAAACTCAAAAATTCAGTTTTACGAGATAATTTTTATTTCTAAATGGTGGCTGGGTGAATATTCCAGCCATCGTTTTTTAAACGCATATTTGTGGATTTCCGAGCTTGTTGCTGAGAAACTCAAAAGCTTGAAAATGAAGCAAAAGGATGCTTCGCTGGCCAATTTGACCAGGTTAAGCACCAGGAAGATGCAGGCAATCCATGATTCGCTGGTATTTTTCAGACGGGCCTTGATGTTATCTAAACCGTAAGCGGTTTTGGCCTGTCCGAATTTCCACTCTATCGGATTCCTCTCTCCCGGACTCACGTGTTTGATTTTCACTGCCGATGGTCTCCCCAGGGGTTTGGCCAAAAGCCTTATCCCTTTCTCCTTGAGGAGCCTTCGGTTCTCTCGGTTACAATAGATCTGATCGGCTAGCACTTCCTGAGGGTAATATCCGAATCGCTGTCGGTATCGTTCCACATATTGCATCATTTGCTTGCCTTCATTAAAGGCGTTCCAACCCAGCTGATTTAAAAAGGCATAACCATCCACCAAGGAAACATGCACCTTTGCACCGAATTCTACTTTTGCTGTCGTTTTACCCCTGACGATAGGTCTGACATGGGGCTGATAGATGCTCACAATTCTATCTTCGACAGTATGAATCCTTTGCTCAAACATCTTTTTTTGTTGCTGATAAAGGGTATGAATCACCATCAGGTATTTCTATTCCCTGGCCTTGAGCGGAAAATCTATATATTGATCCAGCAACTTATCAATGCTTTTGAGATTCCGACTCAGATAACGGAGTTGTTGGCCGATCGCTTTTCGGATCGCCAAGCGTTTTTTGTTTCTGCTTTGTGCGATTTTTTAAAAATCTTTTCTGGCCGTTTTGCGGTAAGTCAGAGGCTTCTCTCCGTGTGCTGCCGGGATATATAAGGTATCTATGTTTTCTTCGGCCTTTTGTCTTGCCTTCGATAGCAGACCCAGATCAGTAGGGTAGGCAATATCTTGCGGACAAGCCGTGGCATCGAACAGCACCCGGCCTTTATGAGTCTGTGGTGCTATGGGTTCTGTTTCATCAGAAGGTAACGGTGCTGCAGCCTCCTCGATAGCACTAGCACCACTATCTTGATCATTACCAGGTTCCTGCTGCATCATATTTTCAGCCGGCGCTTCCTTTGGGCTCACGATCGCCTGATGCAAGGCATGAATCTTTCCATTGATCGCGTGGATTTGCTCCAGCCCCATCCGCGTTCGGAATTCTACAAATAAGGAAGCGTCAAATGGGGGTTCCGGACTAAAACTCGAGTAGCCTACAAAGTATTGCATATACATGTTTTCAGTAATCTGGGCGATCGTTTCCCGGTCATCCAGATTACACATAAGCTTAATGATCAGCGAGCCGATTACCACTCTTGGACTTATCGGTGGGCGCCCTGTGTGATTCACCCCGGCTTGTTTACTGTAGACATTACAAATTTCATCCCAGGGAATTTTGCCAGCCAAAATAACCCAGCGGTTGCCTGGATGGAGTTGCTGTGAAAAAAGGCTCTCAAAACCTTGGAGTATGAGTTGAGACGGGCTCACAAAATTGGCTGCAAATGCACCCTTTTTTAACGTCTTGGTCATTTATCCTTGCACTTATTGGTGATAATTTCATCATAAATACCTATAAATCAAAGGAAAATATGTTTTTCAGTAGACCCTATTTAATTTGCAGTTCGATACTGGAACTAAAACAAGCAAAATACCTTTAGTGTATACCCAGCATACATGATCATAGCATTAATTTTTCATCATACTTTGGCAGAAGTTTTCCCAGTTAGTAAACCCTATATAGTTCGACAAAACATCCAGCGTATAAAACGATGGCGGACATTTAGCATGTGAATGTTGATAAATACTAAGTAAGGCAATCTCTGTTAAGTAAAATCCTGTCTTTTTAAAGATGGAATTTTTCAGTTCAAGGCATTGATCATTTACGTCGATGACCTTTAGCCCGTATTGGTATATCACCATTTTTTTTAGTTCGTTAAAGCAATTTTGATGAAATTCGTTCATTAGTAAGATATGATTGCTATGGATGTTCTGATCAACTTCGTTTGCTGTTTATCGCCACTCGACATGTCGTCCGTTAATTTGATTAACTCCTTGAGAGTAATTTCACAGCTCACTTATTCATTTAAGCGGCGGGCGCGTTTATTGACCAACAGGATAAAGCCCGATTTAAGTTGTCGCCCGATATTAATTACCTATCATACCTGCTAAACTTTGATTATTTAACCGTTTTGCTAACGCTATTTCATCCTCTTTAGCAGCAAGGTAACGGGAGGCATCCAGCGCCGCCATACAGCCTGAACCAGCAGCTGTTATAGCTTGGCGATAATAATTATCCTGAACGTCGCCGCTGGCAAAAATACCTTCGATATTTGTTTTTGAAGATCCGGGTATGGTCTTTAGGTAGCCGTTGTTGTCGAGGCCGACCCAGTCCTTGAATATGCCGGTGTTTGGTTGATGGCCAATGGCTAAAAAGAACCCTGCTACCGGCAGGTCTTTTTCTACCCCGGTCTGCTTGTTGAAAATTTTGACGGCAGTTACATTTCTACCATCTCCTAAAATTTCCCGAGCCTCCGAATGATAAATTACCTCAATATTGGGCTTGTTCAATATCCTGTTGATCATGGCCGGCGAGGCTTGAAATTTATCGCTTCGAACAACCATGTATACTTTCTGGCAGAGGCCTGCAAGATAGGTGGCCTCCTCGGCGGCGGTATCACCAGCGCCAACAATTGCTACCTCAAGCCCCTTAAAAAAGAACCCATCGCAAACGGCACAGGCGGATACACCATAGCCGTTATATCGTTGTTCGCCTGGAAGACCCAGCCATTTGGCCGTTGCTCCGGTAGCGATGATCACCGTATCAGCCGTAATAGTTTTGGTTTGATCAATGGTTACCCTATGGGGTAGCGATGAAAAATCAACCGAACTTGCCACTCCGAAACGAAGATCCGCGCCAAAGCGTTCTGCCTGCTGTTTAAAGTCCTCCATCATCGCCGGACCCATTACACCCTTTGGATAACCAGGAAAATTATCGACACTGGTTGTCTGTGTTAGCTGCCCGCCGAGTTCCATGCCGGTATAAATGACTGGTTTAAGATCTGCACGGGCTGCGTAGATGGCTGCGGTATATCCCGCAGGACCTGATCCGATAATTAAACACCTGACGTGTTCTACTTCTTCTACTATCATAATCTATATTTTATAGTAATGGTTTGATCTGTTTATCTTCATGTAATGATATTCGCTGACGGAGCAGTACATAGGCGTAGTTACTGCCTAAATGCTTTAAGCCCCGACTCGAGGTAATTATAAAAATCTGCCGGATCGTAAAGTGCCCCTTGTGGCGTAACAAGCGGTAGCTGTGAGACCGGGTTTAGCAACACGTAAAATGGCTGTGAATTGGTGTTGAACTGTGTTGCCTGGATATCGCTGTTCAATTCGCCTATCGTTGTAATCCTGCTGCCCCCTAACTTGCTGGTATATTGTTGCTCATCTGCGGCAAGCAATGTTTTGTCATCTACAAATAACTGGATGAGCACATAGTCATTTCTCATCACTGGTAGTACATTGCGGTCAGGCCATACCGTTGCCTCCATTTTTCTGCAGTTTACACAGGCATGACCTGTAAAATCGATCAGCGCTGGTTTATTTACTTTTTGAGCATAAGCAAGCCCTTCCTTGTAATCGAAAAAGGGGTCAAGGTCCAGCGGCCTGCCAAACAGCTTTGCATATTTTCGGGGCGCCTGGATGGCAGATGGAATGTCGGTCTTACTTTGTGTCGGATTTGCCTCTTGTGCCAGTAATGGTGTATAGAGGTCGAAATCCTGGGTTGCCTGCGGCGGCAGGAAAGCAGCGATTGATTTTAGAGGAGCGCCCCAAAGCCCGGGAATCATATATACGGCAAATGATAGTACTACAATAGACATTAATAGCCTGGGCGCGGTAAGCGGCATTGGTGCGCTGTCATAGGTGAAATACAATTTGCCCAACAGGTAGAGTCCTGCTAGTATGGCGATCACAATCCAGAGTGCCAGGAAAACTTCCCTGTCAAAAAAGTGCCAGTGATAAGTAAGGTCAACGTTACTCAGGAATTTTAGGGAGAGTGCAAGTTCAAGGAATCCCAGGCAAACTTTTACACTGTTTAACCATCCGCCTGATTTAGGCAAGCCATTCAACCAGGAAGGGAAAAGCGCGAAAAGCACAAACGGTAATGCCAAGGCGATTGAAAAACCGAGCATGCCAATGGCAGGCCCTAAGCGTGCGCCCGATGTAGCAGCCTGTACCAGTAAGGTGCCAATGATCGGGCCGGTACAGCTGAAAGATACCAGGGCTAGAGTTGCTGCCATGAAAAAGATACCTGCAAAACCTTTGCGGCCGCTATTTTCATCGGCCTTATTTAACCATTTGTTGGCTAACGTGATTTCAAAGGCGCCAAAAAATGAGGCTGCAAAAGAAACAAGAAGTAAAAAGAAGATAAAGTTGAAAATGCCGTTAGTGGATAATGCATTTAGCGCATTCGCCCCAAAAGCGATGGTGATCACCATACCCAGACATACGTATATCAAAATAATTGATAGCCCATATACCATCGTATCCAATATTCCTTTTCTTCTGTCAACCTGTCTTTTAAAAAAAAAGCTAACGGTAAGTGGCAGCATAGGGAAAATACAGGGCAGCAATATTGCTGCAAGCCCGCCAAGGAAACCAGCCAGAAAAATAGTCCATAAATTGAGGTTGCCATTGGTATTGGAGGGTGCAGTGGGGGTTAGTTGCTGAACAATTTTGCCCGCAGGTATGTTACCGCCTACTGTAGCCCTAGGGATCGATTGTACAGTAACGAAAGTTAAACCTGCGAAGTTGGTCGTATCCTTTTTGGAGCTTGCTGATGCGGTTGTCTGCATAAACACCATGCAAAATAGCAAGAGACAAGCATATGATATGTTTCTGAAGGAAGTTTTCATCAGTTGTTTTTTTATACAAGATTACAGGCTCTGCCTAGACATAGAAAGGTGTTTATAGATGAAATAGCCAAAATCAGGGTTGAACCAGACAATATGGAGAACATGGTTTAGTACCTGTCATGGCTACAACCATCGACAAGACCATCATAATGAGATCCTGTCGATTTGCATCTACTGAACTGGAATTGAAAAAGGGGTCGTGGCAGGCGGAATACATTGTTTGGCGCTGCAAACCATAAATTGTACTGTGCCCTGAACAATTGGAGAGCTGCCATGCAGTATGATTTTTTGCTGGAACACCACCGTGTTTTCAAAGTATTTGACATTTACACCAAAGACATCTTCATACTTTGTAATAGGCGTAGGCCCTGAAACTACTCCTTTTAGCCGGCACGATTTTGAACGGGTAAAAGAAAAAGTGGTTTTTACCGGGCCGCCTACGATTGGTTCAAGGGAATAAATGTGCCAGCCATTTTGCATTGTGGCTTTAATAAATACAGTTGCTTCTGTCGCAGAAGTTTTCTTTACCGCGTAACTCCACGTCACAGGTTTCAGGATCTGGCTACTGGCGTTAAAGCTGAAGAGCAGCCCGATGATAGATACAAACAGGGTTTTCATATGGGTTATTTTCATTATTTAATTCGTGGTTTCCTTAGCATATTGTTGAGTAGTACTTTGTAGTTCAATGTCCGCCCGTAACCGCTTTTTGTCCTTTTTTGAAGGGTGCCAGGAACAATAATGGTATAGCGCATAGCATGATCAGCCCAACAATCCAGTAGGCATCATTATAGGTAAGCAGGAGGATCTGCTGATTAACTATGTTTTCAAAAGCTCCGTAAGCCATGCGCGTTGCCTCATAAGCAGACTGTCCTTTGTCCTCAAAATGTTGCACATATGCGTTAAACCGGTCAGCATAATAAGGGTTATTTGGACTGATATAATTAATAAGATTATTTCGGTGAAACGATTGGCGAACATGAATAAGAGTGGTTATACCGGCTATTCCGAACGAGCCACCTAGTTGCCGCATCATATTATTCAGGCCGGTACCCTGCCCGATCTCCTGTCCTCTTAAGCTGCCAATCGCCAAAGTAGTAAGCGGTACGAATAACAATGCGAACGCAATCCCCCGCAGGGCAAGCGGCCAAAAGAAGTCACTGAACCCCAGTCCCAATGTAGAGTCGCTTAATATCCAAGAGAATAAGAAGAACAGGATTACCCCCGCTATGGCCAGTAGTTGTGCCGGGACGCCCTTATTCAATAAGACGCCTACAATTGGAATGATTGCAATGGTAAATAATCCTCCCGGGAATAGTATTTCACCATTTTGCTGCGCCGAAAATCCCAGCAATGTTTGTGTAAATACCGGGAAAATAAAGGTGGAACCATATAATCCAACACCTAAAATAAAAGAGGTTAACATGCCCACGGAAAAGCTGCGGTGTCTCATGATTTTAAAGTTCACGACAGGATATTCGTTACTTAGTTCACGCCAGATAAAAAGTATGATACCCAGTACAGCTGTTATAGTTAACACGACGATATAGGTGGTGGAAAACCAGTCTTCATCCTCACCTTTTTCCAGTATCACCTGTAAGCTACCCACTGAAATAGCAAGCAGGGCTATTCCCCACCAGTCTATTGGTTTGTTTCGGCCTTCTCCTGTAGTAGGCTTTACATAAATATAAGTACCGATTGCAGCCAAAGCACCTACAGGCAGGTTTACATAGAATATCCATGGCCATGAAAAATTATCAGTGATCCAACCGCCAATAGTAGGACCAATAGTTGGACCGACAATGGCCCCAAGACCAAAAAGTGCCGTAGCGGTGCCGACCTGCTCGCTGGGCCAGGTATCCAATAGGATAGCCTGCGCTGTAGAGATTAAACCGCCGCCCGCAAAGCCTTGCAAAATACGAAATCCGACCAGTTCGGTAAGGCTATGTGCATTACCGCAAAGGAAAGAAGCAATCGTAAAAACAATAATCGATGTCAGAAAATAATTTTTCCGACCGAAGAAGCTGCCCAGCCAGCCCGTCATCGGCAAAATAATCACATTAGCTACGCTGTACCCTGTAATAACCCAGGCCGCATCTGTTAAAATAGCCCCTAAGTTGCCCTGTATCTGTGGCAGGGAAACATTAACGATCGTTGTATCGATAAGTTCAAGCAACGATGCTGTAATAACTGTGATCGTGATGATCCACTTCTTAAATCCACTTTCGGCCATTTCGTTTTAGATTAGATGCTTATTAAGCAGCGATCACTTCTTTCACTTAGATGAGACCTTATTTTTATTTTAAGTTGAGGCTCCCGTTGTCGGTTCATTTCAGCAACGACCAAAAAAATCGGGAGATCCTTATTGTTTTCTGCATTTTTATTCATTTCTGTCAAAACTATCCCTATCGGTGATTAAAGCCAATCACTAACCACATTAAGCGGACTAAATCAAGCATGAGGCGGTCATTTTTAAGGCCGAACTACCGGTATGCAGTTTGCTATCTGCTTTGGCAGCTTTATCTGGCTGATTGCTGTGTTGTTAACGAAACCCGATACAGAGAATGGTAATCTTTAACCAAAAGAATCAAGGCGACGATTGGCTGCTTGGACTTGAAAAATGCCTGTCTGAACCGATTACTGCTGTGTCTTATTACCTACAGTTCTTAGCTTAGTTTTATAATCGAGAACTCATGAAAACAAAGAATTGGTCAGGCATACAAAAGATAGGCGCAATTGCCGGCGTGGCCTTAGTGATCTTTCTACCGCTACAGTTTATAACCCCGCAAATTAAGAACCCGCCGGTTACGGGTAAACCCGCTACGCCAAAGGATGTAACCCGGATCTTTGAACGTGCATGTTATGACTGTCATTCCAATGAAACCCAACTGAAGTGGTTTGATAAAATCGTCCCCGCATCATGGGAAGTCTCAAATGATGTTGAGGAGGCACGGTCAAGGTTCAATTTCTCCGAATGGGATAAACTTTCTAAGGCGGATCAGCAGGTTATACTATGGAAGGCAGTGAATGCAGTAATCACCGGAAAGATGCCCCTTCCGAGTTATGTTGCGCTCCACCCTGAAACAAACGTTACCAGCGCCGATATCGAAACCTTAAAAAAATATATTAATTCTCTGCCAAACAATAAACCGGACAACGATTCGGCAGCTCAGGTATCAGCAAACGCTGCGGACAATGAGCGTCAGCATTACCATGGCGAAAGTGAGGCAACTAAAACCATCCCCGTGGCACTCAACGGCGTCCGCTATGTAACTGGCTACCAGAACTGGCAGGTGATCAGCACAACAAATAGATTTGATAATAATACCATGCGGATTGTTTATGGGAACGACATTACAGTAAAGGCCATAAAAGAAAATAATATCAATCCTTTTCCAAACGGCGCCACGATTGTCAAAGTAGTATGGAACAAAATTGAGGATAAAGATGACTTGATTAGGGCAGGAGCATTTAATGCAGTACAAATCATGATTAAAGATGAAAAGAAATACCCCCGGACGGGCGGCTGGGGTTTCGCGATTTTTAATGGCCTGAAGCTTGTTCCGACAGGGAAAACCGCATTGTTTGAAAATGATTGTTTTAACTGCCATAAGCTCCAGGCGAGTGACAACGGCTACGTATTTAACATTCCGTTAAAAGATCGTGAACTGGATATCAAGTGATGATACCGTCCTACTACTGCTATATGGCAAGATTACTATAAAAGAAAATAAAATACACCAGATGAAAAATAAGTTCTTATTGTTCGGAGTAATTGCGTTATTAACCGCTTGCGGACATTCACCGGATGAACAATCTGAAAAACGTGAAATGTTCGATGCCGGATTGCAAAAAGTGATAACTTCATTTGCGGACCCAAAACAGGGAACAATGTCCATCTTGTACGGCAATAGCGCAGCCCGGCAGGATGTGCTTGAAAGTGCCGGTAATATACCCGGTGAGGTATTTACCTTGGCTACCTGGCATCAGATTGCAAATCCGCGCTGGTACGGGACCTATATTAATGGCCGCGTAAAAACAGTGGAAACTGTTAGCATTTTGCCATCTTTGCATGATAATGTTGCCGTTGTTTATCATCTGGTGAAAGGATCGGCGCCAGGAGATAAACGCGGGAATGTAATCAGCAGCAGGGACAGGATTAATTTTATCCTGAGCCTGAAGCCATCCGTTTTTCCATAACTATGTATAGTCTTAATAAAAAAAATACTTACAGGGTTTCTCCGGGAATCATTTGGCTTAGCTCTCTTTTTATGGGTGTTTTAGCTTCCGTTCCCAAAATTACCGACAGACATTTTAGTGTTTCGGAGGCTTTAATTAACTCAGGAATCACCGTCCTGTTCGCATTGTTCGTCTGGTATTATAATATCTATACGATCTTTAATGATTCTGTAAATGATAAAAAAAGAGGGTTTTCAATCTTCCGGCTTTTGTGTAGCTTGTTATTTGGGTTAGCGGTAATGTTTATGCTGGCCTATGCGCAGCAGCTGTTGCTAACAAATTTGGATTTTGGGCCGAATGTTTTAATGGTGGAATTTAGAGGGATACTTATTAACCTTGCTTTCTATATGTTTCTTCACTTGCTCTACCAGAGTTACCGGAATGAGCAGGTGAGCCTTGAGCTGGAACGAACCCAGGCGGATAATCTGGGAGCCCAGTATGAGATGCTCAAACAACAGGTTAACCCTCATTTTCTGTTTAATAATATGAACACGCTGAAGGCAATGGTTGAAACTAATGATAAGCATACAGTGGAGTTTATATTAAAACTGTCCGATTTTTACCGGTTCACGCTCGAAAGCCGCAAGCATGATCTCATCCATCTGTCAGAAGAAATGGAAATATTAACGGCTTATATATTTTTATTGAAAGCACGTTTTGAAGACGGAATAATCCTTATCAATAATATCTCCACGAAATATGACAGATCATTGATCCCTCCGTTTACCATACAATTGCTGATTGAAAATTGCATCAAGCATAATGTGGTATCGCTGGATTACCCGCTGGAGATCAAACTCTATATCGAGAATGACAAGATCGTTATTGAAAACCGTTTACAATTGAAGAAAAGCCGGGAATTTTCTACCAAAGTAGGATTGAAGAATATTAACCAGCGGTATCTTCATCTCCTGAACCGGGAAATTGACATTGAAGCCGGGGAAAAAGCATTTAAAGTAAAACTTCCTGTAATTTATGAACATTCTCATAATTGAAGACGAGATCAAGGCTGCCAGATCTCTTGCGGCGATGATCGGCGAAATAAAACCGGGCGCTAAAATATTAGCGCAATTGCAAAGCATTGAGCGCGTAGTGGCGTATTTTGCTGAAAATACACAGCCTGATCTGATCTTTATGGATGTCCAGTTAGCCGATGGAATCTGTTTTGATATTTTCAAACAGGTTAAAATTACCTGTCCTGTTGTTTTTTGCACGGCCTTCGATGAATATTCATTGGAGGCATTTAAGTCTAATGGAATTGATTATGTGGTAAAGCCGATTTCTAAGGAAAATATTGTAGCCGCCTTTAAAAAGGTTGATGAATTAAAGAACTTCTTTCAGCAAAGTCTGATGCCGGACATTGGCGACTTACTGACAAAGCTGGGCAACCCGGAAGGGAAAAAGAGTTTTTTAGTTTCCAAGCTGAACAAATACATGACCGTATCTACTGAAAATATTGCTTTCTTTTACATTAGGAACGAGACAACAATGATCATGTGTTTTGATCAGCAGGAATACGCCCTCGCACAATCAATGGACCATGTCCACAGTCTGCTAGCGCCTAAACAGTTCTTCAGACTGAACAGGCAATATTTGGTCAATTTCGCTGCCGTAAAAGAACTCGAGCGGTACTTTGCCCGCAAACTCTTCGTCAGGCTGACTATCCCGACACCTGATAAATTATTAGTAAATAAAGAAAAGATAAACAGCTTTTTGAGCTGGCTTGAAAACCGTTAACAGTTAATGAAAAATCAGTTTTCTGTATCCTTTTTATTAAGCTAGTCTCAGTACCTAATGACAAAGTGGACTTCCTGGTCGGTTTAATGGTATTTTTCAGACAAGTAAGCCGGGTATCGCGCTTTACCGCTGGACAGATCATTGGTGAATGACCTTTTCGGCCCATTCCATTTTTTGAAATAACGCTATTGTTTTCGATAAAAGAATAATGGCATTGTCGGTTCAGTCACCCTCAAGCCGAAAAAGGGCTGTCTGCCCATGAATTATGCCTGCCTGAAGTATTTTGCACTAACAGTTCAGCCTTTTTCAAAATAGCTTTGTCATACCAATACCTGAATTTTTATCTGCCAGCCGGACAGTTGTTTAAGTCAGCAGGATATTTAGAAAAAGTTCAGTAACGGCAAAAATGGTTATTTCAAGTACACAAATTAGGTTATCATGGTAAAGACAATAGCAACAAAGCTTGTGGAAATTCTGGAACATGCCAGTGTGAAGCATATTCACTGGGTATTGGGTGACTCCCTTAATGGAATTATTGATGAATTACGCAAATCCGCAACCATTAAATAGATACATCATGAAAAAGATTACGGCATTTGATTTCCTGCGCGATCCCCGGAAAAATAAAGGGACGGGGTTCACCCAGGAAGAACGTGACCAATACGGACTAAACGGCCTATTACCTGACGCTATTGAAACTATAGAGATACAGGCGGAGCGTACTGACGACCAGGTCAACAGACTGGAAAAGCCGATCAATCAATATATCTATCTGCTCCAGCTCTTAGACAATAATGAAAGGCTTTTCTTTAAAATGCTGATGAGTGATCCCGCAAAGTATATGCCGCTGGTTTACACACCAACTGTTGGGGAGGCCTGCCAGACATTCGGCCATATCTTCAGAAGACCAAGAGGGATGTATATATCTATTAAGGACAAAGGTCGTATTAAATCCATCCTTCAAAACTGGTCCGAAAATGATGTGCGTTTTTCAGTAGTAACCGATGGAGAACGAATTCTCGGTTTGGGTGATCTGGGCGTTTGCGGAATGGGGATACCTATCGGTAAACTTTGTCTGTATACTGCTTGTGCAGGCGTTCCCCCAGAATATACTTTACCGGTCACGCTAGATGCCGGAACAGATAACGAAGACTTTTTAGACGATCCCTTTTATCCAGGGCTAAAACAAAAAAGAGTTCGTGGTGAAGAATATGACAGCTTCATTGCCGCATTTGTAACCGCAATTACCGAAGTTTTCCCCAAGATTTGTATACAATGGGAAGACTTTGCCGGCGTAGATGCCATGCGGATATTGAAAAATTACCGAGATAAGATCTGTACTTATAATGATGATATTCAAGGTACAGCAGCTGTGGCTACCGGAGGGTTACTCGCAGCTTCCCGTTTTTCAAAGAAACCGTTAACAGCGCAACGCTTCCTGTTTTTAGGGGCGGGGGCGGCGGCGATTGGTATTGCAGAACTGTTGGTCATGCAACTGATGCAGGAAGGCAGAACACAAGAAGATGCCGAGAAGCAATTTTTTATGTTTGACATTGATGGCCTGCTGGTTAATTCCAGAACGGACCTGGCTGATTATCAAAAGAAATATGCTCATGATCTAGAACCCTGTAAAGATTTCGCCGATGCGGTTTTACAAATCAAGCCGACCGCGATCATTGGCGTGAGCACTATTGGCGGTGCATTTAACCAGCAGGTTATAGAAGCGATGAGTGCAATTAACGACAGGCCTATTATTTTCCCCTATTCTAATCCTACTAACCACTCTGAATGCACTGCTGAACAGGCGTATACATGGAGTAAAGGAAAAGTGATTTTTGCAAGCGGGAGTCCATTTGATCCCGTTGCATATAACGGTAAAAGATTTATTCCAGGCCAGGGAAATAATGTTTACATCTTTCCTGCAATGGGCTTAGCCGTTTTTGCATCGGAAGCCAAGCGGTTGACCGAGGAAATGTTTATTACTGCCGCAGGCGCACTGGCTGAACAGGTAACCCCGGAGGACTTTGAAAATGGATTGATCTACCCCGCCATTGACAAAATTCTCGAGGTTTCCCTTCATATAGCCGTGCAGGTTACCGCAAAGATTTTTGAACTCGGGTTGGCTGGCATCGAGAGGCCTGCCGATATCAGATCTTTTATTAAAAGCAAAATGTACCGACCGGAATATTAAGCGCTGTCTTCGTCATACGTAAACAGAGATTATGCTAAATTTTAATCGGCATTTTTTTACTTAGTCGCTGAACTCCGGAATATATCATATTGAGATGGTGCTTTCGAGATGAAAAAAGACTGTTTCACTTAAGAATATGTCTGGCCGAACCCTTTTTAGCTAACGTCGCCCGGTATTTTGGGATAGTTTTGGTATATAAATAATAAACAAAATGAAAAAGAAGATGAATACAAATAGAATAATAGGCTTGGCCGCCTGTTTATTAATAACACTAATCCTGGTAGCATTTGTCGCTCAGGAAAAGAAAGTGACCAAACATATTGCCGGTACTGGCGGGAAAGGTTTCGCGGTTTTGGAATTGTTTACATCTGAGGGCTGTTCAAGTTGTCCGCCGGCTGATGAACTGATGGCCACAATACAAAAAGAATCACAGGGCCAGCCGATTTATATACTGGCTTATCATGTCGATTACTGGAATAACCAAGGCTGGAAAGATATTTTTAGCAGCCCTGAATATTCACAGAGACAGGTACAATATGGTCAATGGCTGGGTTCACCACAAATTTACACACCGCAACTTATAATAAACGGTACAGAACAATATGTCGGTTCAGATGAGTCTAACATTCGCGGTGCTATCCATGATCAGCTGACAGACGGATCAGTTAGCATGCTGACTCTTAAGGCTCATCAGGATAACAAAGGACTGAGCGTACAATACCAAGTGGGAAATGTAGTAAAAGGCAGCAGTCTTTTGATCGCGATCGTCCAAAAAGCTGCGCAAAGCAAAGTGGAACGCGGTGAAAACGCCGGTCATACGCTGTTCCACGTTCAAATCGTCCGTGCACTAAAGAATGAGGCAATCCGTGCGTCAGGAAGTGGAAACATGACAGTTAGTTTGCCCAAAGGGTTTGATGAGCAGGGGTGGGAGGTTATCGGCCTAATACAAGATCATGGCAGCGGTCAGATTTTAGGCGTGACTAAAGCTGAACTGAGTAAATAGTCAGTCAGATAAACTGGTAGTGATCCAATGAATTTTTTAAAGAAACTAGGTAAATACGGGCAGGACAGGCTAATTGTGGGATTGGTTTCAATGTTATCATTGTCATTTCTCGCAAGCGCCCCACTTGAAAAGAACCCGCAGGATTGTGAAATGATCAGTCTGATTAGGAAAAAAAGAGAAGATGAATTCTCCGCCGGTAATGGAAATACAGCCTTACCGGATTAATAGTAGCCTGCTGATTAGCGAATTCGGCAGGCTGTATAATTGTTGTTAGTACAGGTAATAACCATCAAAAATAGGGATATGAAAAAGTTAATTTTAGTCGCAATAACAGCGATTTGCAGTATGCCGGCCTTTGCTCAGTGTGTAAGTTCCGAATCTTACGGGCCTAAAGAACTAAATTGTACGGAAGAAGCGATAACGCTCAATGCCCGGATAGGATCAGGCTGGCACTTATCGTCTTTTCATGTTGGCAACGTTGCTCCCGCTAATATGTCATTTGAAGTTACGCCATTAAATATTTATGAAATAAAAAGCATCTCTTCATCTCCGGCTCCGTTATTTAGTCATAAACCCGCGTTTGCCTTAAATAGTAACTACTTTAAGAACGATTCGTTGATGCGCTTAAGCAATATTTTTATTTTTTCTGATACCCGCAAGGTCAATAGTTCACTTATCTTTCCGTTTTATGATTATCGCAGTTTTCTTCTGCCGCAGAAATTTGGCTTAACGGATTAATAGCGTGTAACAAGTAAACTTGATTGATCCAATCTTTAGATACTTACATCAAAATAATAATTAATAGCCGTTCCCCAATTTGTAAAATGCCCGTTATATATTAGCGGGCATTATTAGTTAATGCAAATGGGTTGTGGCCTATGGCTAAGACTGATAGGCCATTTACGAAAAGTGAGCTACAATTCATTAATTGCCTGATCTAAAGATAAGGAGTCATGATCCCTATTCATTCAAAACAGCCAGCTTAAACCTTCTAATTAAATTACGATGTCTGATATGAAATTAACGACAAGTGAAAAACTGGACATAGCTGCAGAGGCGGGTCTTAATGCGATCCCTTATATTGGAGGGGCGCTGTCTGCGCTATATTATGGAACTTAGCAGGAGCGCCGCTTTAAAAGAGTAGAAAGTTTGTATAACCTCATAAGAGAAGACTTTGAAAGCGTCAAAGATAAGATAAATCCACTGGAGGACTATTATCGGTTCAAATTATCCGCGTTGATTGAAGAAATCAATGAAAATGCAGAACGTGACGCAACAGGAGAAAAAATCAAGTATTTTAAAAATTGCTTTTTTAACATATTAACCAATCCCGACGATGAGGCATTCGGAAAAAGAAAATACTTTATTAATTCTTTAGGCACAGTGACGCGGCTGGAAATCGAAATTTTGTCAAATTTATTTAAATCAGGAGAAGGGAGTTCCTACCGGCCAAAGACAGCGCCGGAGGGAGATTTAGACATCAGTCAATATAACGGCGCGTTGGAGCGATTGAGATCACTGGGTTTCTTGAATTCTTTTCTAGGTGGACCAATGCGAGTGGGTGTAAATTGGGCAGATATCACAAGATATTCCCTATCTGGTTTCGGGAATGAGTTTGTCTTATTTTGCATGGAAACTAACGTGGATAAAGTGTGATTTTTATCAAACGCTGTTATTATCGTAATCCAATCTAAACCGCTAAAATTGCATACCTGAGTAATTATGCGTTCCAAAATTAGCCTGTTTATACAAATTCCATGAACCTATACAAACTATATTGGTCTTTACAATTTGGCTGAGATTATTTCTATAATTATTTAGATGGTAGGGAAAAATGAAAAATGGTGCCCGACCCCGCTATACTTTCTACCCAAACTCGTCCCCGGTGTTGTTGAACGATTTCTTTGACGATATATAATCCAATGCCATGGCCTTTCTTACTTTTTACTTCATCGGATTCCGCTCGGTAAAACCTGTTAAATAATTTTTGCTGATACTCTTCGCTGATGCCCGGCCCTTTGTCCTGTACTGAAACATGAATCTGACCACTAGATAACGTACTGCTGATCGTGATGGCGCTTTGCTCAGGGGCGTATTTGATCGCATTGGACAAAAGATTATGAAGGACCTGTTTAATCTTACTTCGGTCAGCATAGATCAACTGGACCCCATCATTACAAGCTTTGATGTAATGTGTCTTCACGTGGTAAAAGAAGGAGCTGGTTACTTCCTGTATCAATGTGTTAATATCAAAGCAGTGGAGTTGAAGATTTTTCTTTCCTGAAGCGATTAAAGACATATCCAGAATATTATCAATAATCGAAGTCATCTCATCAACCTGGCCGTCGGCCCGCTTTAATAGATCAGTTGCTAAATGGTCATTTTGTTTTATTTTAATAGCCCTTTGAACGCAAAGCTTAACAGTCGAAAGCGGTGATTTCAATTCGTGACTTAATATGGCAAGCAGATCATCTTTCAAAAGCTCCTTTTGCTTTTGTTCAGTAATGTCAGTCAATGTTCCTGAAAATTTAAAAGGCTGATTGCGCTCATTTGTTTGTAACTGACCGCTGATCTGCAGCCACGCCGGGGTCTTGGTGGGTAAGTGACAAACCGGATACTCGTGTTGAAATCTTTGTCCGCTTGCGCAGACGCTTCTAATCATTCTGATGATAATTAATCTGTGAGGTAGTTCAATAAGTTTGAGTGCCCCCAGTGCGCTAACGGGAGCCCGATCAGCGATGCCCAATAAAAAAATTGCTCCTTTACAAAGAGATATTTCTTTGGTAATAAGATCGATGCTCCACGTGCCCGTTTCCGGTGCGATGGCCTGTAATAAAGGGTTACGCATGTTAATTGTCATTTCCATTTTTCTTAAATTTTCAGGTGGAGGTAGATAGTCCGGTTAAAGTAATAATTTTTGCTTGATGTCAAGGGGCAAACGGCACAACCACTATCCTGCGCTTTAACTTGCTAGCAAAAAGACACGGTCATGATTTCCTCAGTCAATATATTTTTTTTTCATAATACCGATTTACACTTATGATTTCTTCAAAAATATCTGATGATTGGATTCATTCCTATCTCGAAGTACCTTAAGCGGACTAAGTCGGTCTTGAGTCCGTCAATTTTAGTCGTGAATAATTAAGCTTTAATTTCTCCGATTGACGTTTTTTTGGTTAGCCGGAGTTATTGCATGAAAAGAATTGTAGCAGCCTGCTGTTAATTAACAGCTACCAGTCGTTAATATATGGTTTCCTGAGACAATCGGGAGAGAGACTGTCAGATGATGTCAGATTGTTCTTTTGTTCCCCAATGGCGTGTTGACCTCATGCTAAAAAGTTCATTTTTCGTCATTCTTTGAAGAAATCTTTTTAACGATCCCTAACTTCTTCATACGGGAATGAAGGGTAGATCCGTTAATGTTTAGCATTTCCGCCGCGCCGCCAGGTCCATATATTCGCCAGTTACAAATTTCCAGTGCGGTTAAAATATGATCCCGCTCATTTTCGGACATTGTTTTGATTTGCTTTCCAGCACTTGTTGTCGTTGTTTGGCTTTGGGATGGCAATTGAAGCGAATTAATGATCGGTCCATTCGAAAGCAGAACACTTCTTGCCATCAGATTTTCTAATTCTCTTATATTTCCTGGCCAAGTATAATTTAGCATAATGCGTATGACGTGATCTGCGATCCCCGTAATTCTTTTATTCTCTTTGCCTGAGAAAACTTCAACAAAGTGGTTCGCTAACGAGGGGATATCTTCTTTACGTTCACGTAACGGAGGTAACAAGATCGGGAAAACATTCAAGCGGTAATAGAGATCTAAACGGAATCGCCCGGCCGCTATTTCTTCTTCCAAGTTGCGGTTAGTTGCTGCAATGATCCGAACATCTATTTTTCGCTTTTGGCCGCCGATAGGCTGTATTTCTTTTTCCTGTAATACTCTTAAAAGCTTTACCTGCAGATCTGGCGGCACCTCTCCGATCTCATCTAAAAAGACAGTCCCGCCATTACCTTGTTCAAATTTGCCAAGTCTTTTTTCTGTCGCACCGGTAAAAGACCCTTTTTCATGTCCGAATAATTCTGATTCGATCAGATTAGCGGGTAACGAAGCGCAGTCTACGGCTATGAACGGTTTTGATTTGCGGGGTGAGATGCGATGTATAGATTGAGCTATCAGCTCTTTTCCAGTACCACTTTCACCTAAGATTAAAACTGAAATATTTGATGTTCCTACAATAACAACATTATCCAAAACCTCCCGCATGCTCTGACTTGCACCGACAATTCCCTTGAACTCATCCGCCTTTAAAAAATCAACTGGCGGTCCGGATTGGAGAGTAGATTCCTGTTTTTGACGATGCAGGTACCATGCAACATCAAGCATCACCAGTACATCTTTTTCGCGAAATGGCTTTACCAGGAAACCATAGGGTTTGGTGGCTTTGGCCGCATTTAACACCTGCTTGTTCGAATTGGCGGATAAAAACACAAAGGCAATATCTTTTTCTCCCAGCAATTTCGCCAGATCTATTCCGGTCAGATCTCCTTTTAAATGGATATCCAACAAGACAAGGTCCGGTTTTTCCTTTTCGACGATCTTTAATCCTTCAGCGACAGAACGGGCGATTGTACAAACGAGATAGCCTGCTTTGTTAAGAATGATCTTCAAATTATTTGCTTCGATGAATTGATCTTCGACGATAAGTATCCGGGTACTCATAGATACACCTCCTTTGCCGCAAGTGGGTTAAATAAACTATCCGGATTTACCAGTGTATTACGACTGAATTTAATAGAGATTTTCGTTCCATTGTTAATTTCAAAACTGACTGTTGCATCAATGTCTCCGCTTAGCCCTTTCATTAATTCCAGACCAAGCGACTTCAGCTCAATTTCGTCTGTGTTCTCAGACATCCCTATACCATTGTCTATAATTTCCAGTTCGATTATACCGTCCTTGTCTTTAAAGGAAATAAAAATCTCACCGTCTCTTTTGGCGGGAAAAGCGTGTTTAATCGAATTGGTTACCGCCTCATTAATGATTAGCCCCAATGGTATTGCCTGAGCAATGTTCAAGCTCACCGGCTCTATATCAAGCATGAAATGTATGTGATCTTCAATGCCAAAACTATCCTCCAGATACTGAATAAGCTCCGGAATATATATGGCCATATCGATCGTCTTGACATCATCCGACTGATACAGTTTTTGGTGGATCAGGGACATGGCGTATATCCTGTGTTGGCTGTTTTCTATCGCTTTTAGCGCATCGTTTTCAAGATATGCAGCCTGTGACTCCAGTAAACAGATCACCGTGTGAAGGTTATTTTTTACACGATGGTGTACTTCTTTAAGTAACCACTCTTTTTCTCTCAGCAAACGCTGCAGCAGTTCGTTTTTTTGCGTAATAATATTGTTATTCTTTTGCTTGAGCCTATTTTGTCGGAACAATAACCCTAAGATAATTAATACCGATAGAATGCCGGCTATGGTTATATTCCTAATCATATTAGCACGTCTTAAGCTAGCTTGTTCAAGCCTGGCCTTCTGGTTTAGCAAGGTTATCTGGGTTTCCTTTTCTTCGGTTGAATATCTTACCTCAAGCTCTTCTGCCTGCCTTAACTTTGAAACTCTATAATTGGAATCAAGTAATTGCGTATATATTTTGTAATGATTCAGCCCCGAAATGTAGCTATGGGAAATGGAATCGATCGCAATTAATTCACGATATGAATTAAGTTCGCCGATCAAGGATGCTTCTCCGCGTGAAGGATCAGACAAATATCTTTCCAGGTATATTTTCGACTTATCATATTGCCCTTCATTAAAATAAAGATTTCCAAATTGACTGGTGATTGCGGCCCTTCTGAACGGCCCCCTTAAAGCTTCGGATTGTTTTTCCATCAGGGCGGCTTTTAAGAGATATTTTTCGGCAAGTTTATTTTGCTTCAGGCCCATATAACAAACGGAAAGCGACAGGTTATAAAACAAAAGGTCCGTGGAAAACTTCGGGGGCGTTTTTTTTGCTATGCTATTAATCAATGCAAGCGCTTTGTTGCTTTGGCCGTTGTCATACATCGTGGCTACCATGTCACTCAAATTCAAATATAATGCAGGATCGCCGCTACCCAGGAGAAAGCGGTCCAATGCCTTTTGCTCCCATTTTAAGCTTTCCGCGTCTCTGCCACCCTCTATATAATAGAGTGCACCAAGCCGGTTGTAAAAATAGGCCCATCCGATGCTATCATGGTTAGCCTCGGCCGTCTTTATAGTTTCCAGTGTGTATTTTAGCGGCTCGCCAAATTTGCCTTCAAATGCTGTTATCATTGCAATGTCTTCAGTGTTATATTGGGTATATGGAAAACCGGTCGATTCTCCGATCTGAAGCGCTTTTATAAATGCGTCATAAGCATTTTTAAATTGAAAGGTTACCACACTTAAGTAGCCTGTATTTGTTAAACTATTCACCTCGCCTTCGGGGTTATTTAACTTCCGGTAAATGTCAATGGCTTTTTGCAGGTAATTGATCCGGCTTTGCGAATTGGTTGCCGAAAAAGCCGTGTACAAGCCTCGGTAGGCAAAAGCTCTTGCTTCCGTTTCCCTGTCCCCTGCAATTTCACTTTCCTTGATCAGCTGGTTGAAAACCGCATCGCCATGTACCAAGTCGGCTCCCTGGACATACATCTTACCAAGGAGGCAAAGAGCTTGCCTGCCTAAACCATCTTCCTGTAATGTTTTACTTTCATTTATCGCCCTGGTAACAAAATACTGAACGCTGTCCTTATAGTGGTGATAGCTATCCGGCTGAAAAGCATAATAAGCACCTAACAACACCAATAATTCCAGGTGTTTTTTTTCCGTTGCCCGCGAAAGTAAACGAATGCCTGTTCCGGGATCTTTGTGATCGGCCCATTGCGATTGCGCAAGCAATTCCGGGTCATTAATACCTTCTGCAATTACTGGAAGCCGGCTTAAGCCTAATGATCGGCTGGCATAAAGGAGGCTGCTGTCCAAATCAACCTGATTTTCTTTGACAACCGTATAATAAGTAGAACTAAGCTGTAAAAGCAAACGCTGCCAAGATACTTTGTATTGAGATGCCGGACGGTATGGAGTGGATACAACGGTTGATTCAGTTACGGCCGATTGCGATAGCCCTTTGAATGATAAAAGGCATGTTAAAAAAATTACTAATGGTACCAGCGTTTTTTTTAACATAATATTTCAATTAACGAATGGGTAGTCGAGTTTACATAAATTTTGAGATATAAAAAAATAAAAAAAGCGTATGTGGGAAACAAAAGCCTTTTAAGCCAGAGAGAATTAGTGCGGCAAAGGTATATAGTCCGGATCAAAGATTTAACCGGGTATTATGGCAGGTTATGACGCTGACCATAAGTGTTAAATGAGAACACTATTTGTCGGATAATTATCACTGCGTCGCGTGCGGTTATTAATACTGGCCGCTAATCAATTCCCCGGATAGCTCTTCTGCCACCCGGGAAATCTTAATTAATAGCTACGCTTATTTTGCAAAGCCATCAACATCAATGATCGCTTGAGCAAAGTCTTTCGGCGCTTCCTGGGGTATGTTGTGTCCAACGCCACCGGTGATGAGGCGGTACTCATATTTGCCCGTGAACTTGGCGCGATACGCTGTGCTGGGCGCGTGGATCGCACCGTTGGCGTCGCCTTCCATGGTGATCGTGGGCACCGTAATGGCAGAAAGTGCAGCAAGGCGCTTTTCCAGGTCGTCATATTTCGCCTCGCCTTCGGCCATGCCAAGCCGCCAGCGATAGTCGTGAATCACGATGTCAACATGGTCGGGGTTGTTGAAGGAGGCTGCTGTTCGGTTGTACGTAGCACCGTCGAAATTCCACTTTGGTGAAGCCTGATGCCAGATGAACTTATTGAACTGGTCGAGGTATTTCGCATAGCCGGCCTTTCCGACTGGGGTGCAGAAATAGTACTGGTACCAAAACAGGAACGCGGGCTCAGGTGGCCACGGCGTCTGGTTGCCCGCCGGGCTGCTGATAAGATAGCCGCCAACGGAAACGATCGCCTTACAGCGTTCCGGCCATAGCACAGCCATGACGTCTGCCGTGCGGGCGCCCCAGTCAAAGCCGCCAATGATAGCAGTCTGGATTTTGAGGGCATCCATGAGCGCTATGATGTCGAGGCCCACCACCGACTGCTGGGCGTTTCTCATCGTTTTGCTGGAGAGAAAGCTCGTGGTGCCGTAGCCGCGCAGATAAGGCACGATCACTCTGTAGCCTGCCGCAGCCAACAACGGAGCGACATCAACAAAGCTGTAAATGTCGTAGGGCCAACCGTGCAGAAGGATGACTGCAGGGCCATCGGCCGGACCAGCTTCAGCGTAGCCAACATTCAGCAGCCCGGCATTGATTTGCTTTATTGCGCCGAATGAGGCGCCGCTCATCCGCTTAACCCGGCCCGAAGTTTTCGGTATTGCTAGGAGAGATTTTGCATCAGCTAATCCGGTCGTGAGCAGCGAACCGGCAGCGAGGGTGATGGCCGCAGCGCTCAAAAAGCGGCGGCGATCAAAGTTGTCTTTTTCTGACATAATACTGTGTTTTTAATTAGTTAATATTTGCTTTTATAATTACCTGGCGGTATGTTTTTAAAATACCACGTTGCCTTTCCCGGAAATTCCGGATTAGATCACGTTAATGACTACTTGGATGTTTCCCCGCGTCGCTTTCGAATAAGGGCAGGTCTGGTGAGCCTCTTCGACCAGGCTTTCGGAAACTTCACGGTCTAAGCCGGGCAGGCTGACATGAAGCCGCGCTTGCAGCGAATAAGCCTCCCCGGTTAAGCACAGGTCGACCTCCGCGTCTATGGCCGTTTCTTGCGGAAACCTGATCTTCATTTTCGCCGCCGCGATTTTCATCGCACCAATAAAACAGGCAGACCAGCCGGCAGCAAAAAGCTGTTCCGGGTTAGTTCCGCTTCCTTTGCTTCCGGGAACTGAAAATTTAATATCTAAGTTACCATCGGAACTTATAGATGACCCGCCATCACGGCCACCGGTGGTATGGTCCTTGGCGGTATATAGCACCTTTTCAGGTGGGGTTCTTGCCGTCGTTTTTACAATTTTCTCGTTTTCCATCTTTTATGCTATTTTTTTACTCAAACTTATTCCGACATCCTCCAATCCGCAATAAGTAAATCCCTTAAGCGGACTAAGTCGTTCACGAACTGGGCTTTTTTTAGCTTGAAATTTTCGTCGTTTTCGGCAGATAGGATTATGATGCGTACATCGATTACACAATTCATTGGTGTTTATTATTGCTGGCGGTAGTTCAATACCACGGTTTATCCCTAAGTTTTGCTATCTGAATAATCCAGCGTTTTGTACATAATGATCTCGTTCGTTAAATTATCGTCGTTCGTTTTTTTTTTATTCCAGAGAGAAAAACCGAGGGCTTCAAAATAATCAGTCTTCTTATTGCGCCCCTTCAAATAAATAAAAAGGAGATTTCCGCCATGTTCAATGGCAATTTCCTCGACCTTCGCTATTAATATTTTTTCGTATCCCTTTCCCTGTGATTCCGGCATACTATAGATTTTGTGGATTCTAAAGTCGGCGGGGCAGGTATCTGTTATGGAATACGAAGCAAGTGCCATCGGTATTTCCTCTTCCGTTAACAAAAGATAAAATTGTATCTGATCTTGTATTTCAGAAATGATTTGATCTTTTGGATATAATTTAATCAGCGAATGAATAATGTTTTGTTTTTCGTCAATTGATATGTTGGTTTTTAACCAAGCTCTTTCAATAATCTGCTCAATACTCGAAACGTCATTCACTGTTCCATATCTTATGTTGTACATGCCTTAGGGTTTAGTGATATCTGTCCCCATAGAAAGAAAAATCATGCCACAATACAAGTTACTGAAATTCAGATAAATATACAATTTTCTTAAAAAAAACGGTTTCGATATAGAGTTGCAGACCGACCCGGCAACGATATATCGAAGGCTGAGCGGCCAACCGATCTCCTACGTGCATGGCCTGAATTTGTTCTGATGAACCGCTCTTATGATCGCTAAGCGAATTAAAATAAAAGTTCCATCCCAGCCACTTGGTATTGAGCAGGCTGGGGTAGCCTCTTAAAATGAATTGGGCGATATTGGCCCATCTTTTCTGGATGAATAATTTTATAGATTGGACTGCACGTCTATATTGTGTACGCTACTCTTTACTTTTCGGCGCGAAAAATTCAGAATTCCGACAATGTACTCTGCCTCTATTTGGGGAATCGGGCATCCTTGCAGATTTACCAACTATTACTAAGGCGATGCCGACCCTTGTTATCTCGCCTGATAATCGTTCGCAACCGAAATAGCGTGACTAAAGCAAATAAAGAACCCGAATTAAGTTGCTAATAATAAGCAAGTTAATACAATGGCACAAGAGTTGAATAGGGGAATACAAAAAAGCATATTAAATCAGTAGCCTATGAACGAAAAAATAATGTATCAGCTAGGGAGATTCGCAGCAACAGGAAGCGTGCTTGCTGAGAATAGCCATTATTAAATCATTTCCGGGTCCAGACCATTGTGTATTCCATTAATTAAACCATATGATATACGCCCGCAAAAGGTTGATATCTCGTTAAAAATCATACCATGGAGGTCACCGTTTTCCTGATAACACATCTGTCCATGATCGTTTGCGTAATTGCGATATATGAAAATGGGAAAGACTAATGACAGTAAGGCGGATTAACAAGGCCATATGCGAATAAGAAATACATCATAATTCTATCATCACTCTTTTAATATTAAAGCCATGGATAATAATTTCAATAACAAATTCATAAACAGCGATGTTGACACTGCTTCAAATAACTCTGAAAGAGAATTCAAGATTATCCCCGGTGGCCGGCACCAATTTCCGGAAGCCGCCGCTGCCCCACCGGACCTGATTTCAAATTTGGGACACTTAGGACCGAATATAATGGAGAAGATCATAAATTATTTAGGGACACAGGTCAATGCCGCGGAACAAAGCGGAAATGAAAGTTTAACCAACTTCGCCTCGATTAATTTTGAAGGCACCTCGTTTAATCTGGGAAAGTTCATCCATTTACTCAATGAGGTAGCTACTGCAGTATTATTGCCTTTATTTATGGAAAGAAGCCACGGGCCGATGCATCAAGCGGAACTGCAAGGCCAGACCTTCCGGGAAGAAAGTAAAAAGAGCTTTTTGGTTTTCAGGCATAACAAATACATTACCGTGCACACGGAACAAATTGCCTTTGTCTATGTAAGAAATGAGGCATCAACCATCATGACCCTGAAACAGGAAGAGTACCCCATCGTTCCGTCCCTCGACCAAGTGCAATGTCAGCTGTGCACTAAACAATTTTTCAGGCTGAACAGGCAATACCTGATTAACTTTAACGCGATAAAAGAAGTTGAACATTATTTTGCCAGGAAGCTGTTAGTTAAATTGGTAATCCCCACTCCGGAAAGTCTATTGATTTCAAAGGAGAAAACAAGCAGTTTTTTAAAATGGTTGGAGAATAGATAGGTAGAAACCCGGCCAGGCAGAACAGGATGAAGCATGGCCGGAAATATTGAAATACACTAATTTAACTTCCGTTCTCGTAAAAATGAAATAAACTACAGCTACATTAAAGCAAGAATGCCTGGCAGTTTGAAACTGTCGTTTTAATAAATAAATCCTCAAAAAGTTAAGAATTGTTAGCTTTGCCACGAAAAAAACAATTTAGAAACGGGTCACAATAGGAAAGCACTTTAATGCAGTAAGTGATCTAACCTTTGAGCCCAGGTTTCGGGCGAGCAAACAGGAGGGGTTTATGTATTTAAAGCTGCATTTTCATGAATAAGACCATATTAATTGTTGAGGACCAGTTTATCGAGGCAAACAATCTACGGTTAATATTGAAGGGCGCCGGTTATAAAGTTTGCCCTATAGCCCGGTCTGTTACGGAGGCACTGGAAATCATTGATACCGGCAGCCCTGATTTGGTGATGATCGATATATTACTTAAAGGAGGCCGAACCGGCATTGATCTGGCCCTGATTTTAAAACACAAAGAGATCGCTTTTGTGTATCTTTCAGCAAATACAGATCCGGAAACATTTCGTAAAGCAAAAAGAACCGGCCCATACGGCTTCTTAGTCAAACCTTTCCGGGAAAAAGATGTGCTGGCCACGCTCGAAATTTCCGATTTCCTGCATCAGCAATATAAATTGTTTTCAAAAAACGATCAACCGGACAAACCAGCCCTGAAAGTCGCAATATCTGTCGACCAGCTGCCTGGCTTTATCGGCAAAAGTGAACAAATGCAAGAGGTGATTCGCTATATTAAGATTGCCGGTCCGTCCGAAATTCCAGTGCTGATCTATGGTGAAAGTGGCACCGGCAAAGAGCTCATTGCTCAGGCTCTACACCGGATATCAACACGTAATGATAAGCCCTTTATTGTGGTAGATTGTGCTTCTTTACCGGCTAACCTGGTGGAGGCAGAACTCTTTGGTTATGAAAAAGGCAGTTTTACCGGTGCATCCGAGAAACGTACCGGAAAATTTGAACAGGCCAATACCGGAACGATCTTCCTGGATGAAATCGGCGAACTCTCACTGGAAATGCAGGTAAAATTTTTACGGGTACTTCAGGAGATGGAAATCGGGCCGATTGGCGGCAGGCGCAGAAAGATCAATGTCAGGGTCATTGCAGCCACAAACAGAAACCTGGAGGAGGAAGTATCGGCAGGTAGATTTCGGTTAGATCTTTACTACCGCCTGAATGTATTTCCGGTTAATGTTCCTCCTTTACGTGAACGGGTGGGCGATATCACATTGCTGGCGGAATATTTTTTAGATCATTTTTCCGGACTTGAAAAAAAGAATATATCCGGCTTCTCTAAAGAAGTTAAAAAAGCCTTACTTAACTATGGATGGCCCGGCAACGTCAGAGAACTCAGAAACCTGGTGTCGCGGAACGTACTCCTGACTGATGGTCAGCAAATCAGCAATTTCCCGCTGCCTATCGCTAAAAACGTTCAGCAACTTGCAGCAGTAACCATTAAAACCCTTGCCGACAACGAAAGGGACCACATCCTGAGGGCACTTGAACAATGCAAGTGGAAAGTTTACGGTCAGGGCGGTGCTGCGGAGATCCTGGATATTAATGGATCTACTCTGAAGTCACGCATGAAAAAGTTGGGTATCGGAAAACGATTTACTTTACGCAACGCCAGCAACTAAATTGCGGTTATCTCCACTTTCCTGCGATGTACTGTTCTGTTAATTGGTTTCGATTTTAACCCTCTTGATTTAATTTGTCCACAGACGCATATAAAGCACAGATAAAAGACTGTTAACTTTCAGACATAAGTTCCATTTTTACTGATAAATCTTATCACAACTCAACGCCGGGATCTTTTGTATCTTCTACCGGCGAAAGGAGGATGGATGCGGCGATATATCTTTGAATTTATTTAGTCTATGAGCGTGTAATTTGGCTGCACGCCTATCCGGATAGCTTTCTTTGAGTCAGTACTGAACAATTACTGGTTTATATTATTGTCATAGAATTATCAGGATATATCGGACGACATAAGTCAATATCATGATATATCATGATATGCTATTGACTTATGTCGTAGTAATTAACTACATATCAAATAGTTAAATTATGGCATTGCTATTGTAAAAGCGTGATGACGAGTTTGCGTCCGTAAATGCTAAAAGAACAGTGCAAGACAACCTTAATCAAGACATGACATTATTAAACCCGGAATCTTTAGAAGATACGAGAGGGCAAAGGAACATACTTCTGTCCATCAGCGACGAGTTTGCCCTCGTACAGGAAAGAAAGCACTTGATTAGCCTGCTGGAAAACCGTCTGAGAGCTTTCCTGGGATTCAGCGACTCAACGGTTTTTATGGTGAACAATGATTTTAGTCATATCAATGATTTTCTGCCCAGAAATAACCAGGATTCTGTCGGAAACCCATTTGTCAACGAAATTAAGCTGGGGAAGATACCTGTTGACGATCGCGTTCTTTGGGGAGAACTTCCTGATTCGACGCCTCTTCTGGTGGATTTTGATGAATTAACCGAAACACGGGAAACACTCCCTTACTTAAAGCCCGGCGCGGATTCTCGATTTCGTGAAGTTGTCTTATTTCATATAAAGAAAGGGCCGGAAACGGTAGGAAGCTGGATCGTAGGCTATAGTAATCAAAGCAACAGCGGAAGACCGAAAATTACATTGCTCCAGTTTGTGGCTAACCTGATCAATACAGCAGTGCTACATATAACCGCTAATGAGCAGTTATTGCATGTAATGAAGGAAAATGAGATCATCCAGGCTATCAACGCCGATCTTTCATCAATAAAGGAACGGACAGATCTTTTAAAAGTCATTCACAGCAAATTAAAGAGTCTTTTTGACTTTGGACATCATTTTGTTGCTATCCTCAATGACGATGACCTTACGATGACCTCCTTTTTAAGGGACAGTGAATCTCTTTCTAAAAATCATCCCCGTTATAATCAGGTTAATATTACTAAATATCCTCTGTTGGACGGTTTTTTTAACAAGGTTATACTGTCTAATGAGCCTATCGTTTTCGATCTTACTGTGATTCGCGCAAAAAAAGACCTGCCAGAATACCTGCAGATCAATTATGAAAACGGGGTCAGAAATGTCATTATGACCGTGTTAAAAGTTAGAGAAAAAACCATTGGTGTCTGGGCAATCTGCCAGACAGAATATCACGGAATTTCTGCACGGCAACTGCAGCTCATCAGGACCTTGTCGATCCAATTTTCCATAGCGATTGCTAATATCAGGAACAATGACTTAATCGAGGCCAGGGATCTAGAACAAAAGATGCTACTGAAACTAAGCTATGCGCTAACCTCGGTGAAGCACAAGATTGATCTACAGCAAATCATCTGCCAGCACCTCAAACAGATATTCAGGTTTAAGGAAATGACGATCATGCTCTTGAAAGATGAAAGTAGTTATTATTGTTATCTGAGCTGTGCCGATGATCAGCTTTCAACAGATAAGATCCCCGAAACTTACCAAGGCTATTTTGCAGTAACAGACGGCTGTTTCAGTAAAGTAATAGAAAGTGGGGGCACTGTGCAGCAGAATATGAGTAGGCTGGCTGTCAAAAAAAATTGTCCTTCCTATATCAACGGTGAAATAGAGCGGGGTATCAGGGAAAAAGTAGGTATTGCCCTTCACGATGATCATCAAAAAATAGGCGTCCTGCTGATCAATAATATTCAGGAAGGATTTTATTCGGATTATGAACTACAACTCATTCAAGGTGTATCGTATCAGCTGTCTAATGCGTTAGCCAACATTCTTTCCTATGAAAAGATTAACAGACGCGAAATCGAACGTGATACGTTGATTTCACTGAGCAATCATATTGCCGCCGTCCGAACCAATCAGGAATTGTTAAACGTGATCACCAGCAATTTAAAGGCTGTACTCGGCTTCCGGCATATTGTCATTGCCAAACTCAGTGGGGACGAGCAGACTGCAAACGGTTTTTTACTCGACCCCGGTGCCGTGAGTCGCAATCACCCCCGGTTCCTCAGCTGTTCAAGTAGCCCGCATACCATTCATGATGGCTTTTTCGATCTGGCAATCGCCTCGGACTCTCCATTGGTCTTTGATTTGGAGGAATCCGCTTTACAGCGATCTTTACCGCTTTATATTCAAATCAATCTGGATTGCGGAATGAAGCAAATGATCATGGCCAGATTAAAAATGAATAGCCATATTTTCGGTATCTGGATGATCTATTTTGACCATATTGATCAGCCTGCACCGGTTTTGCTACGCCTGATTTCCGGGATCGCGAGCCAGCTGTCCATTGCTATCCGGAATGTTATTGCCAATAAAGATACCGAACAAAAGGGGGAAGAAAAATCAAGGCTGATCACTTTCAGCAATACTATTGTCACAGTCAGAGATCAACTTAGCCTGGCAAGGGCTGTTAAATCCCAGCTGAAAGAACTTTTTGGAATAAGTGACTGTGTTTTGTTTTTGTCCGGAGCTGAACACAGGTCCTTTATTCCTTATTTGTTTGACGCAGATACTGCGTGGATAGAAACCGCTGCGAGTAAAGGAATTTTAAACAAGTATGTAACAATCAGCGAGAAATTGTTGAAAGCGCTGACACTGGCCGTTGATCCTTTAAGTTTTATGACGGCGGACCTTAAAAATGTGTGGCCGGAGGCTGCATTATTCGAACTCTTCGAGAGCTCAGAAGAGACCAGACTGCTACTCTCGCCAGTGTATTCAGATGGCGAGCTCGTTGGCCTTTTGACGGTTTGGACAGAAGCCCCCCTGGAAGTTTATGCGCATAAGGATTTTTTTAATGAAATCTGCGCACAGATCGCCATTGTCATCGACAATATTTCAGCCAGTGAGAAGATTAAGGCTCAGCTGGAAGAAATCAGCGGTTACAGGGCAAGGTTGGAAGAGGAAAAGATATATCTACAGGAGGAACTTGATACGACACACCACTATTCTGAAATAATTGGTGAGAGCGCAGAAATGAAAAAGATATTCCGGCTTGTCAATCAGGTATCTGCATCAGACAGCACAGTCATGATACTGGGGGAAACAGGTACCGGCAAGGAACTTATTGCCAGGGCGATACATAACAATTCCCCCCGCCGGAACAAACTGATGGTCAAGGTGAATTGTGCCGCATTACCTGCCAATCTGATAGAGTCTGAATTGTTCGGACACGAAAAAGGAAGCTTTACAGGTGCGACAGAAAGACGCCTGGGTAAATTTGAACTGGCAAACAACGGAACTCTTTTCCTGGATGAGATCGGGGAAATGCCGCTTGAACTTCAGGTAAAGCTATTAAGGGCACTTCAGGAAAAGGAGATCGAACGTATCGGTGGTAAAACGCCTATTAAAGTGGATGTGCGAATAATAGCTGCCACAAATCGCGACCTCGAAAAAGAAATGGCAGAAGGCCACTTCCGAAGCGATTTGTATTACCGATTGAATATTTTCCCCATATCGCTGCCACCGCTGCGAAACAGACTCGCGGATATTCCGCTTCTCGCAACCCATTTTATACAACGGTTTTCTAAAAAAGCGGGAAAAAATATTAACGGGCTAAGCAATAAGCTTCTCCAGGAACTTAAACTTTACAATTGGCCTGGAAATATTCGTGAATTAGAGCACCTTCTTGAGCGCAGTATACTGATGACTTCAGGCGATACGCTTAAAAATATTGTCCTGCCAGTGCCAAAATCAGATGCCTCAACAGCTGGGAATGATGATCCTGCATTTGTTCATAAAACAATTGACGAGAATGAGCGTGAACACATTCTCAACACCTTGAGAATATGTATTGGTAGAATTAACGGACAGGGTGGCGCGGCACAGATACTCGGTGTACCACCCAGCACACTGAGCTCAAAGATGAAAAGACTCGGCATAAGGAGGGAGCATATCAGCATGGGTTAGACTTTGTCGTTTTACCCAATATTTGGTAGTCGGCTTAGTCGAGATTATACAACACATCGTGGGGTCTGCGATTTTATAATTATGTAATTTTATTCTACCAGCTGACATAGAAATTAATCGATGGTTTAAAGCGAATTTGAGAGCAGCCGTAGATTTCCGTGAATTACGATTTAAATTTTCCTTGTCTCTATAATGCACTGCATTTAATACTCTATTCGTTTCTTTTTTTTGCTTGTCTTGCCACCGGATTTAAACTTAACGTACTAAGTGCTATAATGAATAAATCCCAAAATCTTTAGACTCGACGCTTTACTTACCAGGAAGCCCGAATAGGACTAAACTCGAACCGCTTTGTAGATGGGCTGCGCATTTTAGCACATTTTTAAATGGCATATTTTAAGGGGTTTGATTCCACTAAGTGCTACTTAGAATTAATAAAAAAGGCTTGTAAGATAATAAATTACAAGCCTTTTTTATTTTCGAGTAACAAATGGGTAACAATTAGGATAAATAAAACCATACTCATAAATTCTTATCGCTTTCATAGTGCTGTTATATTTTAGAACAAATATCCGCACAAATAACAGCGCACATTTAGCCAAACTTCGCTTTGTTTTAGCCGAAATGCTAATGTATTTACTTTCAACTATTTTACAACCCCGAACCGTTCAATCTAAGTATTTACCACATTCCAGCACCTGTTTTGGACACAAGTAACTTTGGTTTGGATACTTTTTTCCTTCATTTACACCGGACCTTTGAATTAACAAAATCAAAGTAAGATGAGCGATAAATTAGAGAATAAAGTAGTTATTGTAACAGGTGCCTCAAAAGGGATCGGCGCCGGAATTGCAAAACAAATGGCAGCAGCAGGTGCGAAAGTTGTTGTGAATTATGCATCCGGTAAAGAAAGTGCGGACAAGGTTGTAACTGAAATTAAAGAAACCGGTGGAAACGCCGTTGCGGTTCAGGGTGATATGTCAAAACAACCGGATGTGGTAAAGCTTTTCCAGGAAACCCTAAAAGAATTCGGTGGATTTGATGTACTGGTAAACAATGCGGGCGTTTACGAGTTTGCATTATTAGATCAGTTTACGGAAGAATCTTACCGAAGAATTTTTGATATCAATGTTTTAGGTATCTTGCTGACTACTCAGGAAGCGGTAAAATTTTTGAGCAGTAAAGGGGGGAGTATCATTAACATCAGCTCCTTCGCCAGTACAAGGCCAGAACCTTATTCCGTGGCTTATGCAGCCTCTAAAGGTGCGGTTGATTCTATTACCAGGGCTTTGTCTCAGGAATTAGCCCCGCAAAAGATCCGGGTAAATGCCATCCAGCCGGGAGGGGTTTTCACCGAAGGCGTGGCAAAACTTGGAGCAGACGCGGAATCAGAGCCTATTAAACAAATGATTGCCAGAAGTGCAATGGGGCGTATGGCTACCCCTGATGATATAGGGAAAATGGCGGTTTTCCTTGCCTCTGATGATTCATACATCATTACCGGCCAATTCATTGAAGTGTCCGGTGGCTTTAAGTGAGAAATAATTCCGCAGTTAAAACCTTCTAATCAGAAGAGCCTTTTTAGGCTTTTCTGATATATCAATTATTATCATGAGTAAACAAGAAATACCTGTAAAAACCATCGATTCCGTTTCAGAAGTGCACCGGTTAATGTCATTGCCCGCACCAAAAAACCCGCTGATCACATTAATCAATCATGCAGACGAGCCACCTGTCTCGGGAACGGGGATTCATCGCATGATTCTTAATTTCTATAATATCTCCATCAAACGAAGTTTTCAAGGACAATTAAGGTATGGCCGTAAATATTATGACTTCGACA
>Ga0302303_10000416_pt1 | contig 36295 bp, 26 predicted proteins | sample III_Palsa_E2_1_FD_194542 | JGI IMG/M metagenome (GOLD analysis project Ga0302303, IMG submission 194542) | Peat permafrost microbial communities from Stordalen Mire near Abisko, Sweden - III_Palsa_E2_1 | ecosystem: Environmental > Terrestrial > Soil > Palsa > Peat permafrost | place: Sweden...
CCACCAGTTCCGACAAACTCCAGTTTCTGCGATCCTTTAACAACCAGGGCGTAGCGTTGTCGCTGCAGCGCAGCAAGGACGCCGCCGACACCCAAACGCTGAAGCAGCTTTATGGTATAAATTAAACCGAAACTCATGAAAAAGAAAATGATCATAACCGCAATGATGGCGGTGACAGGGCTATTTTTTCCTTTATTTTCCCGTGCTGACGGGCTGGCAACTGACATCCAGGGCCTTCAGGGCACCCTGAACGGCGTCTACAATGATATGCTCCCGATGTGCAGCCAGTTGATCGGCGTCGGGCAGGCCATAGCGGGCTTCGGCGCGCTCTGGTATATCGCTGCCCGGGTCTGGCGGCAGATCGCCAGTGCCGAAGCCATCGATTTTTACCCGCTCCTCCGGCCTTTCGCGCTGGGCATGGCCATTCTCTTGTTCCCGACAGTCATTGCCGTGATCAACGGCATCATGTCTCCAACGGTTAGCGCTACCGGGAATATGGTGCAAAACTCGGATGCAGCTATCGCGCAGCTATTGCAAGCCAAGGAAGCGGCTGTAGAAAAAACAGATACCTGGCAAATGTACCAGGGAGCGGATGGCGATGGCGACCGCGAAAAATGGTATAAATATACCCATCCCGACGACCCTACAGGTTCCAACGAAGGGATGCTGGCCAGCGTAGGAAATGATATGAAATTTGCGATGGCGAAAGCCTCGTATAGTTTCCGGAACTCGGTAAAACAATGGATGTCCGAGGTATTGCAGGTATGCTACGAGGCAGCGGCATTATGTATCAATACGATCCGAACTTTCTACCTGATCGTGCTGGCCATACTCGGGCCTATTGTTTTGGGACTTGCAGTTTTTGACGGATTTCAGCATACGCTGACCACCTGGCTGGCCAAATACATCAATGTATTTCTATGGCTCCCGGTTGCCAATATCTTCGGGGCGATCATCGGCAAGGTACAGGAGAACATGCTGAAACTGGACATTTCCCAGGTGCAAAATACCGGCGATACGTTTTTCAGTTCCACGGACACCGCCTACCTCATCTTCCTGATCATCGGCATCATCGGCTATTTCACCGTACCCAGTGTCGCCAACTATATCGTCCATGCCGGTGGCGGAAATGGCTTACTCCAAAAGGTTAATACCATGGTCAGCCATACCTCGAATTCCACTATGCAGGCTGGTTCAGCAGCTGGCGCAAGGTTCGAACAAGGCGCTCAGAATTTAAAAAATGCACCCGCCGATTTCATGAAAGGCTACAATGGTACGGGAGAAGGAAAATCCAACTACCAGGAACAAAAACTATCCGGCAAATCATAATCATTCACCATTAAAAATTACCATCATGTTTACACATCTCAAAAATATCGATACCGCTTTTAAGCACATCAAGCAATTCAGCATCTTCCTGATCATAGGAAATGTGATCACCATGTGCTTTTGCATTTATAAAAGCAGCCAGGTCGTCAACCAGGCGGAAAGTCGTGTACATATTCTCTATAACGGTAAGGTTTTGGAAGCGATCGCTGCTGACCGTAAAAACAATCTGCCGGTAGAACTAAGGGACCACATCAAAACTTTCCACCAGTACTTTTTCGACCTGAGCCCGGATGATAAGGCCATACAAGCTAATGTTTCCAAAGCACTTTACCTGGCCGACGAATCTGCCAAAAGGCAGTATGACAATTTACAGGAATCGGGTTATTACAACAACCTGATCTCCGCCAATATCTCGCAGGAAATTAAGATAGACAGTACGGAACTCGCAGGTAAAGAATGGCCCTACACCTTCATTTGCTACGCAACCGAAAAGCTGGTCCGTTCCAGCGGTACAGTTTACCGCAAGCTGGTTACCCAGGGCGAAGTGCGGGACCTGCAGAACCAGACGGACAACAATCCGCATGGCTTCCTGATCGAGCACTGGCAGATCTTAGCAAACCGTGATACCACTATTCAAACCCACTGACATGAACTTTTTAAAAAGGAAAGCACCACAACCGGACGCGACCGGTGACCAACTGGCCGGTAAGATCGCGGCCAGGATCATTCTTTGGCAGTACCGAATCGCTGAAAAAATGAGCAGTTGGGCCAACCGACATTCCAGACAGCGCCAAAAATGGTTGCTGGCTATCTTCTGCGCATTGTCGGTAAGCGGCATTATTCTTTGCCAGGTCATTCCTTTCAGCAAAATGGCGATCCGACCGGGGCATAATTTCCAGGCGGTCCACATCGGATTGCCTTCGGACCCGCTTATCAGGCACAAGCATTTGAAACCAACAGATTCATTAACCACAAAAAAATAAGAACATGGAAAATCAACAGCAAAGTGGCATAACCCAGTTGCACACCGACGAATTTCTCAAAAAACGCAAGTTTTATTTAGCGATACCCATCCTTATCCTGCCGTTTATGACGATGGCCTTCTGGGCTTTGGGCGGTGGCAAAGATGCGGGTAAAGCTGCCACAAAAATTCCTGACAAAGGGATTGACCTCGTGCTGCCATCCGCACAGTTCAAGGACAAAAAGGATAAAGACAAAATGGATATCTACCAGGCGGCGGGCAAGGATACGGCTAAAACACAGGACGGCGTCAGTAAAAGCTTTATCCGGCAGATGGGCTTTAATCCTCAAACTACGCTGGCGAAGGATTCTGTTAAAACTTCAAAAATAACGACACCGGTGTACGCCAATACAGCCGATCAACAATCCGCCAAAATTGAAGCAAGGCTCGCCCAGATCAACAAGCAGATCAGTCAGCCACAGACGCCAGCCTATTCAGCTCCAGCCCAAGCCCCGGACCCGGAAGTGAAAAGGCTGAACAAGATGATGAAAACAATGAACTCAGGCAATGCAGAAGATCCTGAAATGAAGCAATTAAGTAATATGCTGACCAAGATCCAGGCTATTCAAAACCCTGAATCCGTCAAGCCAAAAACAAAGAAAAAGGAGAGCGACAGCGCCTTTAGAGCCATACCAGCGGTAATCGACGGCAAGCAAAAGGTCATGAACGGTGGCACGGTAAGGCTAAAATTAACCGACTCTGTTAAACTAAAGGGCGTCTGGCTGCCGAAAGGCCAGCTTTTATTCGGAGCCTGCCAGGTGACCAATCAACGGCTCTTGCTAAATATCCAAAATGTAAGAATTGGAAAAAACATTCTTCCTTCGTCCTTGACCGTTTTCAGTCTGGACGGCATGCCCGGCATCCCGGCACCGGAAGCGGAAATATCAGGCGCTGCGGGAGACGGGGCCAACAGCGCTATCGAAAATATGCAGTTCCTCAGTATGGATCAATCACTTAGTACCCAGGCTGCAGCCGGTGGTATCAACGCTGCGAAAGGCCTGTTCAGCAAAAAAGTTAAAAAGATCAAGGTCAAGCTTCATGACCAGTTCCCGGTATTGCTAAAGATTAACAAGTAAGGATAAAAGGGGGCATCAATGGAAACCGCTATTAACTTTTACGAACTCAAAACGCAGCTGGCGGATATCGGATTTAACGAACCCGCTATCGTCGATCAGTTGCGTGAAGCGATGTTCACCGAATACAACTATGCTTCGCTGTACGCCGAGCGGGACAACACTCGCTTCCAGATCAATCTCGAAAAGGATTATACCGGTGCATTCAGTTTTGATACCTATGACGCCATCCTGACTTCGGGTCATCAGCTGCGCGACCAGGTCTTTTCTCCAAACGTTCCCGCCAATGAGGCGATCCTGCTTCTGCAAAATAGATTAAAGCGCCCTGATGTTACCGCCGACATTGCCGGTTCGCCCATGAACCGGCAGGAAACCCGTGTCAGCCTCGGGCTAAGTCCCAATGATCACCATGAAATTTTAAAACAAATCAATAACCCGGACGAACTATTCGCCCATAAATTTAAAAATGCCATGAATACACAAAATTTAGAATTCTTAAAGAAAGCCCTGTTAAACCTTGGATTTGGTGAACAGGTAAACGCTGAACTGGAAAAAAACATCAACAAGAAAGTGCCGGAATTTAACCTAACGGCGAAACATGAATTTAACCAGCAAAAAGTAGACTACAAGCTGCATTTCAAAGCCGGTGAAAACCAGGAAATGTATTTCTTCAACAAGTTCGACACCACCCTGTATAAAGGCAAGGAAAAAGAACAGAACCAAAGCTTTTATATCAATAAAGGCAATGGTGTTACAGCCAAAGAAGCCTTTAACCTGATGGAAGGCCGTGCCGTCTACAAACAGCTCTACAATAAAGAAGGCGAAGGTTACCACGCCTGGCTGCAACTGGACGCTCAAAACCTGACCCAAAACGGCAACAAAGAAATCAAACGCTTTAGCGAAGGCTACGGCTTTGACCTGGATACCGTATTACAAGGAAAAGGCATCAAGGAACTCAACACCGCAGAAAGCACTGAGAACCTGTACCGTTCCCTAAAAAAAGGAAACACCCAGCAAATTACCGTAGAACGCAACGGCGAAGAAAAGAAATACTTTATCTCCGCCAGTCCGCAATTTAAAACCGTCGATCTCTACGACCATCAAATGAAAAAGATCAAACGGGAAGAACTATTGAAACCAGAACAAAAGCAAACTACCGGCAAAAAACAAGGTGAGCAGCAAAAGGAGGATGCTCCTGCAAAAAAGCAAACGCGAAAAACTAAAATGCACGTTTAATCTAAATCCAAAAAACAGGTTAGTTTCTGACCTGTTTTTGGATTCTAAAAAAGTTTCTCACATAACGGTTGATAGCATAAGTTATTGGTAAATTTAGGACAGAATTGACAGATTCAACACTTGGCATCACTTAGTCCTAAAACGAAGTTATTGTCGTATTTTTGTTTATGATCTATTTGGATAATAACGCCACCACAAAAATTGACCCCAGTGTTTTGGATGCTATGATGCCTTACCTCACTTCAGAATATGGTAATTCTGCAAGCAATCATCCTTTTGGTGTAGCGATCAACCAAAAGATCAAAGAAGCTAGGGAACGGGTTGCTGAACTAATTCAATGCGACGCTACAGAGGTCATATTTACATCGGGAGCGACTGAATCTGTCAATATCGCCATGAAAGGAATTGCCCAGGAATTAAAAAACAAAGGCAATCATATTATTACCGTAAGCACCGAACACCCGGCAGTATTAGATACCTGTAAGGCGTTACAAGCCAGCGGCCATGAAATAACCTATTTGGCTGTTAATAGTGCTGGGTTGATTGATTTGGAAACACTCAAGCAGGCTATTAAGCCAACAACTATTTTAATATCGGTAATGTACGTCAATAATGAAACCGGAGTCATTCAACCTATTAAAGCTATTGCAGACATTGCGCATGAACATCAAATTGCTTTTATGAGCGATGCTACACAGGCAGTTGGCAAGCTGCCCATAGCGGTTTACGAGTTAGGGGTTGATATACTTGCATTTTCCGGCCACAAATTTTATGGCCCTAAAGGCGTAGGAGGCTTGTTCGTTCGCAATAAGCGTCCATTTAAGGTGAAGTTGTCTGCATTAATTCATGGCGGTGGTCATGAAAGGGGAATGCGAAGCGGGACACTTAACGTACCGGGAATCGTAGGGCTGGGAAAAGCCGCTGAAATAGCCCGTAATGAAATGGAGAAAAATGCTATAGAAATCACCCGCCTTCGGCTGAAACTCGAAAAATCGCTGCTGGAGATTGAACATGCTGTTATTAACGGGAGCCCGACCAATAGACTTTATAATGTTTGTAATATTCGATTTAAAGATGTGGACGCGGATGCTATCATTTCAGGCCTGACCGATATGATGATCTCCAATGGCTCAGCTTGTTCCTCGACGAAAGTTGAACCTTCACATGTATTAAAAGCAATGGGGCTTTCTGATGACGACAGTTATTCTTCCATCAGGATAAGCCTAAGCAAGTTTACAACAGATACCGAAGTTGATACCGCCGTAAAGGTGTTAAAAGAATCAGTTAACCGACTACGGCAAATGAATCTCCATACTTCCAGTCGGCCCTGAACCCCATATTTTTAGCGACCTGAAACATTGGACTCACTGTATCTTTAAATTTCGCGCTAAACTCACTGAAATCTAATTTGGCGATTGCTATTAGTTCCATCTTAAAGATATTGATATAATCAATCAATTGTTTTTCTGAGTTTTCGCTGGCGTTATTAATTACATGGAATAGATCATATTGCGCTCTAATAAATTTTTCAAGGTACACTTCGGCTGGTAGTTGGTCGCTTTTACTTGAATTGATATGCTTAGGGGTAGGGATCATATTCCAAGATTCATCGTGGGCAACAAAACTCCACGGTATAAAATGATCTAGGCTGAAATCAGATGCTTGAATTGGCTCACCCGAGTAGATGCAGATCATCGGTTCCCGCGCTAAATAAAGTGACCAAAGACTTTTTGCCTTCGAATGATTCCTTTTGTCAACGCCCTGGATTTTTGAGAGGATAGCAGGAACGTTTGGATTTCGCTTTTGCAGATAAAAATTAAGCTTGGCAAAGGCAAAGCTCCTGACCAGGGGATTGTTTTCCTTAATATATTTGATCCAGTTTTCCCTAACTATGATCGTTGTTCCATCGTCGGAAAAACAATAGAATACTTCTTCGCTTTGCCGTGCCAGTTGTGCCGTAAGTTTATGTCGCTGCGAGTCATTTAGTTTAACAAGTCTGCCAGCAAACCAGGAAGAAAGGAAACGATAGGGCACGTAGTTGGTTAACAAAGTAAAAGCGGCCTGAATACTCTCTGCGTCGCGGTTTTCATACAACAGTTTACGCAGATCATGCTTTTTTATGCGGTCGTCTATGAGCAGCTCTTGCTGGATCGCCCCGATCAGTCCAGGCAATTTATCATAAAAGCCAAAATATAGTTTAAACCGCCGGATTGTATGCCAAGCTTCCACCAGCATTTCCAGTAAAACGTCTTCAATCAGTATGACTTGGCGATCATAAACTATGATATGATTTAGAATACCCAATACCCAGTAATATTTATACGTATTAGTAGCTTGATCGAGTGTCTGCACAAATGGGTTGAGAAACTTGCTCATTTTCTTAATCCCGGAAGATGATTATTGACCGGCGATCCACCCGAGTTGCTTTAAATTCGGTTCGTAGCTCACCAATACTGAATTCACCAGGTCTTCCGTATCAAGATTTTCGGCTTGATCACCGGCAAAGTCCGGGTCATCCGGCAGCGCTGCGGTAAATGCGTCAAAGGCAACCTGGCTTAACTTGGCAAAAAAGCTCTTATAGGTGTAGAGGGTATCTACATGGTCTGATTCATCGGAGACAATGCTTACCGAGTTGCTATCATAATTCCACTGAACCTTATCCATGAAATTGGCTACTGCTTCTTCTGCGGCAGTTTCCCAAGCTGTTGGCTGCTTGTCTGCTGCAGTAGACTTTCCTTCAATTACGCTAGTATATGATGTTATATCATTTTTCTTGATCCTCTTCATGTCGATTAAATCAGCCGCAAGCCCGATGGAATTTTTGATGCGGCTGCGTCCAATACCGGAAGCCTGAAAGAATTTGTCTGAGAAATCGATATGCGCCGCAGGTTTCAGTATGGCAGTGAAATCGATTTGGTCAGGAGGCACTTCACTTTGATTAAGGATCATTTTCAAAATATCAAAAGAAGCTTGTACGCCAACGGTTTTGATAATATATGACCTGTCACCGGCTTTATTCCAGAACAGTGCTTTAAAGCTATTAAAATAGCTAACAATAGTATCATAAACAGTTTTGTCCTGGCTGTTAATAAAGGAATCCCTTAATGGAGAAACATCTTTTACTTCTTTAATCATCGAACGGGACCGACCACTGAAACGGCCCGCATGTTGCATCAATATGCGGTCTCGTTTAACGTTAGACGATATTAAGCCACCGATCCCGTCTACAATCGTAGCAGTAGAAACCACCCATCCTGACGATGTTCCCTCGGGAAATAATTTGTCAATATTTAAGGGGGCGACTTTGATGTGCTTGTAAAACGGGGAACCACTTTCAATATTCAATTTTCGAGAAAGAAAAACTGCAAACTTTTCAGGTGTCCAGGCTTTTTCAGGCTCGTCGTCGACATTATAGCCAAACTGTTCTAAGGCCAAGCTGCGGTCGACTTTCTTTTGATTGGAGTTGATAGTCGCAAAAAGAAAGGCCTGATAAGAGTTAGGCAGGTCAAAATACACAGAGCATACCAATTGGAGACTTTTCACTAAAGCTTCATCCTTCACGAAACTAAACGCTTTTAAACGATGTTGCCCATCAATGATTGCTGCCAGAGCGATTTTTTTGGGGATAACAATCTTATAGACGTTGCATTTTTTGTCTTCTATAATTCTCCAACGTTCGGTTTCATCTTTGCTGATGGTTCCGTATTTAGTATAATTAGCGGCCAAGATAATGGAATTCGGAAAAGCCATTTCTACCGATTCGATATAGGTGGCAATAGATCTTAATCGCTTTTCGTCCTGTGTGCGCTGGTTTCCCTGCACGTTCCCCTTGGTATCGATATAACGCAAGGGCTCGGCATAAGAAATGTCCAGCAGGTCTTTTGCTGATATGGTAATCACATAAAAATCGCCCAGCGGTTGACTAACCCTTAAGGCCGGCAACTCTAAAAATATTTCGGATGTTGAATCAGCCATTTGTTAAAGGTTTTGAGGTGTTTCCGCCTAATGGGTTTGCCGGATTAAAAGCTTGGTCGCGGGCATGGACCAGGTACCAAAAAATCCAAGAAAAAATTGTCAGGCCTAGCACATAAGGAAAGATACCGTTTGAGCCGTTATTGTTTGCAATTAAAAACGCAGCCGAAACTAAGGAAAAAGTGATAACTAAAACCAATAACCATAATATCTTTGGTTTCTTATTGGTGTCCTCTTTATCCAGTATCTTTAAAACAAGATCTAGCCAAGCCGAAGCAAATAGCGCGATATAATAAGTAATAAAATTCTGACTAGTAGTTTGAAAATTGTGGGCCTGCCCTTTAAAAATTTCGATAACAAAAGGAATGGAGATCCCTAAACCGCCGAAAAAAACAATGGCTAAAATGAAATAGCCAAATGCCGTCGCTACTCTCGTAACAAAGTTTGTCAGCCAATTCCAACTTGAAATAATCCAATTCATTCTGCTTCCTGTATCAATAAACTAATCAGGTTATCTAACGGCCGGCCTGGACTATTAATAATTTCCTGCTGGATCAGCGTAATGCCGCCATTGGCGTACCCTTCAGCAATGTTCAGCATTTTTCGGTCATCATTCAACACAGACAGATTTTTTTCATGTTTGAAGGCCAGTGCTGAAATAACAGGCAGGTCAACTTTTTCATCAAATACGTCCGTACCGAAAATGTCCCTTCCCGACGTAACATCTTTATAGGCATTGCGCTTAGCCCCCAAACATGCAGCAACCATAAACAAGTGTTTCATGGTCTGAAAAGGGTAATCATCCGGATTTTCATTTCCCCGTTTGGTTAGCCGTTCATAGATTTCGTGCTTGTCCTTTTCTATTGATATCCTTAAATTCTTCATGTTAAAACTATTTAGTAGCCGTTAATGATGTCCGGCGTTCCCTTTTATCAAATGTCATCTCATAAATCTGGGTCGCATAGTTTGACAGGTTGCTGATCGTTGTGTTATTCCATTCAACGCCGGGTATCAGGAATAGAATCGTCTGTGCGGAAAGTTCTGGCAGGCGCTTTGAAATCGCCGCATGCACATTTGGGTCAAGTCGTCCAAAAGGCATATCGATCACCAATGGTGGGTTCTTTTTAGAAACCCTGGATATGGCTGTAATAAACGCCAAACTGAGGCATTGCGATTGTCCCATAGATAAGCGCTGTAATGCTCTGTTACCGTTAGAATCCAAAACCTCCAATGAATAGTCACTTCCCAAGGCCACTTTATAGCCGGAAGACGACGTTACAAACTGACGGAATTCATTAATTGTTAATTCCTCCACGTCTTTACGGCTTTGTTCCGCGAAAGACTCAAATTTGTTACTAAGTTCATCAGCGGCTTTTTTAGCTAAATCGCCGCGTAAATGATGCGTTTGTGCTTCCTTTTGTTTTTTGGTAAGGTCAGTGCGGTCGTCAGTAAGCTTCTTTAATTTTTCCACTGATTGCACTAAAAGACCGGAATTAGTTTCATTTTCTACCAGTAACTCTTTATCGCGGTCGTCTCTTTTGCGCCTTTCGCTCCATAGCGTAGCAATATCTTCGACGGGGATATCTTCAAGTTGCTTATCGATCTCCTGTTTCTGAAAAACAAGGCTTTTGTAAACTTCTTCCAAATCGATAATTTGGTCATCCAGATGCTGTAGCTCCGTTCTGGCATCTTCGATCTGAAGGTTTGCCAGGTTTAATTCATGTAATAAATCAACTAAACGATCTTCTTCATTTGACCGGCTTTTTTCGGTTTCCAAACGTTCCATCAAAGTTTGATATACCTTATCGTGGGCTTCTTTTTCAAACTTTGTCCCGCAAATACATTCACCAAGTGCGAAAAGATCCTGAAAAAAGGTTTCTCTGACGTGTTTCGGGATTTCACCCCTCACACGTTTTTCATGCAACAATTCTTTTAAATCTGTAATTGCATCAGCGCTGAAGTAAAGGCCAGCAGTGGCCGCCTTCTCCCGCATTTGATTTTTTAATTCTTTCTGCGTCTTTTCATTTTCAGCCAAATCCTTGACCAAGGCATTTTTCCGTTCCTGTAGGGAGCTTGATTCAGGTTGATCGGACAGTTTTTGATCGATGGTCGCGATTTGATCTTTTATGGCCTGCCGCTCATTCTTGATATCGTTTATCCGTCTTTTAAGCGTGGTCTGATACTTTAATTCTTCGTTATATGCTTCTTCGACTTCCGCTAATTTTCCTGTTGCTGCTTTTGCCGCTTTTTTGTTAAACTCCAACGCAGCATCGTTTAAGTGTTCTGCTGCATTTTTTATGATTTCCAGATCAACCACCCGATAAATCGCATCTTTTACCTCTTGGCTATTGCCGGGTTTCGCCAGGTTATGGATTCGGTCGCCGTCAAATAAGAAATAACTTTTTACGTTATTCGGCAGTATCTCGTCCAAAAACGTTTTCGTATAGGGGATTTCCTGATGGTCGCCGCTGGCCAGGATTTCCCGCAAATGCGTTTGACGGTCAATGATCTTGGGAATGATTTCGTTTTGGTGTTTCTGTGGCTTGATGACAAGTACCTGGGTGATGTAATATTCTCTAACAGAAACCCGGCCACGTGTTTCACCCTGATGCTCAAAAAATAAGGTAGCCCTCATTTCCATGCGGTCATCTGCGTTCAGTGCCTCCCTTAATGCAACCTCGTTGGCATAATCTTCTATTTTGCGCTCTTTGTTATCAAAAAGGTTGGTTTCATATTCACCGCCGTATAATGCCCAGTTAATGGCGTCAAATAAAGAAGTTTTGCCAAAGCCGGTTTCGCCAACAAAAATGATCAACGGTTTTTCCTTGCTAACCTTGAGAGAAATAGGTTCGTTTTTACCATAAAACGAAGCGAAATTTTGCAGTTCAAGCCGTTGTAACTTCATCGTTTTTAGCTTGTTGTGTATGTTCAATCACCCTGGCGACATCCTCGATCACATCTCTTACTTTCTGGCGAGGGAAGTTCTTAGCCTCCATAGAGCGGTAACTGATCTCTATTTTGAAGACTTCATCAATAATTTTGTTCAGGTTAGGGTCCTCAATTTCGTCCAAGACGGCCTGCAGGCGACCAAGCGTATTGTTCATATTTAATCTTTGGTTACGTCCAGTACATCCAGCATGTCGGCCATGACATAAATCTCGTTAAGCGATTCGTATTGATTAAGCGCCATACTGCTGAATTCCTGTATCCTTTTATATTCTTTTACAAATGCCGTTTTTACCGATCGGTATTCTTTACCCATTCTTCCTTCTTCTATAAACCTCCTCGGTGGGATAGAAATCAGGTCATAAATGACCGCGAATTCTTTTCCTTTATAAGTTCTCAAAACCCTGCCACGGCGCTGTACAAATTCCCGCGGATTGCTGGAACTGGCCAAAAAATAGGCTACGCGGGTCGGCGGTACGTCAACCCCTTCATCCAAGCATTTCATGGCGATCAGCGACTGTATTTTTTGCTCCGCGAAATCTTTCAGCAGTTTACGGCGCTCCGCACGGCTTTGGCGCGAAGTAAATTCGTGCAGACTGATCTTTAATTTTTTGCCGAGCAGTTGTTTTACCTGATCGAAGATCATTTCCCCTGCATAAAACAGGCTGTGTTCAAGTGGAAGTTCCATGATATGATCACTAAGCCATTCTAGTTTATTGATCGAATTATTTTGTACCCGGGCACGTTTAATCGCGAGTTTATCTCTTCTTTCTGAACTTGCATCATCGGTTTTTCCGCTTAACCGGCCAATCTGAGCGGTAAGGTTACAGTACTCTTCGAATTCTGTTTCCGTAAGCTCTACCGGAATGGGGTGATAGTAATAATTGGTCAGATATTTCCCGATGGCTTTTTCAATCGGGTAAGAGAAAATGATTTTATCAAAATACGCAAACAATGCATCTGTCCCCTCGTCGTCACCATGTCTTTCGGGTGTCGCGCTCAATCCCAAGCGATAGGGGCAATCTACTGGCAGCACTTTTCTGATCGAAACAGCACCGGCAGCATGCGCTTCATCTATTATGATCAACGTTTCGCGGATATTGGGCGCAATAATTTTTTGAAAAGATTCGCTTTTAAAAGAGGCATTAGTTGTCACAAAAACTACTTTATTAATTTTCCCTCTTTTAAATAATTGTGATTGACGTGCAGCCTGATCTTCCCAGATATCTTTCGACTCTCCAATCAGCAAGGCATCCAGGTTGAATTTTTTTGCTTCCTCCTGCCATTGTTCCGCCAAATGGATAAAAGGACAGGATATGATGACCACCAACCGTTTTTTCTCTTTAAAGAGTTCGTGCAGGGCCGTGAGTGCGGTAAATGTCTTTCCGGTGCCGGTCGCCATTTCCAGCAGCCCGATATAATTATTTGCTTTCCAGTTGTCGATTGCTTCAATCTGGTAATCCCGCAATTGTGGCAAAGCATCTTCAGCGACCGGCTTAGCAGATTGTTCCAAAACATCAGCCAACTCTTGTAGCTTGCTGATTGCTGTGTTTCTACTGCCGGAACGCAATTCAGATTTGGCCAGTTCGACTTCTTCCTCCAGTAACTCTTCCAGCGTCGAAACCTGGAAGTGCTCCTGTAGCCCTGTTTTTACCTTTTCTATTGGAATAGTTTTTACCACATCCGATATCCCTGTCCAGGACTGAAAAAAGACATCGTGAAAGTATTTTACCCGGGCTAAAGAAAACTCACCCGGATTCCACGAAAACTCGCACATTATATCCTCTACATTATGAAGCAGGGCCGATTTGGAAAAATTAGCGCTCCCCGAAAAAATAATACTGTCCCCGGCAGCGTCGCTAAATATGCCAAACTTGCGGTGCACGATGCCCACACTACTGTTTTTGGGGATAACGGCCTTGATCTCCAAACGATGCGAGGCAATCAGCCAAGACAAACATTTAAAGAAATGCCGGTCCCTTTTGGACAAAGTATCCTTGAGTGATATGATGTCCTTTAAGATTCGGTTTTCTATGTCTGCTTCCTGACTGCTCATGCCTTCCAGGATGGCAGTTTTATCTTCGGGTGCCAGTGAGTCGTTGATTAATATGCGCACTTTACCGCCGCGCTTAATAAAATACGCAAAACCGATGGCGAGGGTGCTGATGCCGGAGGAACTAAAATAGCCCAATCCAAGATCGAGCTTGCTGCTGTTCATCAATCCCTCTAAGTATAATTCCACCGGTTCATCTCCGCCGGTAGCATAAATTGGTTTAAGGTTGGCGGCTCTAAGCATAGTTAAGAACCTCCTGCTTTTTTTAAACCGGCGTCAATTTTCTGTAATAGATATTCAATACCGGTAAGATTTGACCTGCCGAATTCCTCGTAAATTAAACTCAGACCGTCGTCCACATGCATTTTAATATATTTCGGAACGTCTTTGTCCGCTTTATAAATATCATAATGCACCGCTACCATGGCCACGTAATACGGCAGGTAATCGCCAAACAATATCTTGGCGCTGTACTCTTTACCCTGTGAGTCCTGGATGTTTTTTAATTCAAGCGAATGCTCTTTAGATAATGAATAAGTAAAAGCAATACGGGCAATAACATTTTCCGCACCGAGGCTCAGCTTTCTAGTTAGCTCCTGCACGATTTCCTTATTTTGTTTTGATGTCCTGATACTGCTAAACATATTAATTTTCAATTATAACTTCCTTGTTGAACAGCATTTGCGGGTCAATTTCCCTTAGTTGCGAACTGTTTTGACTTAAATGTTCGATTAGATATACTTTATTTACGCGTTCAATTAACCAGCCGTATTCTTCTGTGCTGAGTTCTTTTTCCAGCAGCGGGAACAGTACCACCTGTTCTGAAATCGTAGGGTAAAATTCAGTCACAATATTATGCGCGTGCTGCTTATCGAATTTTTGCAGCGGGCTGTCCACAAATAGCGGGAACCGGATATTTGACTCTTCCACCAGCGCTTTCAGCAACGCCGTAGCATAAAGCTGCTGTTCACCTTTTGATAGGCCTTCCTTGTTGATAAGATTGCCCCGCATATCGATTAACTCGATGTCAATTAGGTTGTCGCCAACGATCACTTCTACACGGTGAATAAAATCAGCTTTATGCATCAGCTTGTGTAAGGCACTTAAGATCTTTTCTTCGAGCGACTTCTTCTTTTGTAGTTTAAGACTGGTAATGAAAGCAGATAATTCATCGATTAACCGCGATGCGTATTCATCTTTCAAGCGGTCTGTTTCCTCAACCTCTACCTTTTTCGTAAGCTCAGTGATCTGTTTTCTTTGTATAGCCCGGTCATTATTCAGATTAATCAATTTTGCTTTGATATCGATCAGATCTTCTTCCAGCCGTGCAATTTCTTTTTCATGGCGGATTTTTTCTTTTCTAATCTCCTGAATCACCACATTACTTTCTTTAGTTTCCGCATCCCGCAGTTTATTACTGATGATGGAATAGGTACTTTGATTGATCTTCAAGTTTTGGCTCAAGTCTTTAAGCCGTTTAGTGTAAGAGTTTTTCAGGTTATCATTAATCGCCACAAAATTATTCCATTCCTCTGTATTAAAATTCAGCAGACTTTTGCTGCTTGGTTTGACCGCATTAGCAAATAGTGATTCTCTGACAATAGCGAGAATTTTATTCGTTGCCGTTTTATCCAGCTTCAGCTCGTCCTTTTGTCGACCTAACTCATCAGTAATTTTACCAAGTTTGGTGTCAAGAAATATTTTTGAAACATCCTGATCATGCATTTCTGCTTCGAACTGCATCTGTTCATATATCGAGTTAAATTTACTGGCAGCAATCGCAAAAGGCGCAAAGTCCATTAATTCCAGCACCTTACTTTTGATCATTTTGCTATCCTCAACTGTATTCGCCTTTAGCAACTTCAGCTCTTTGAGTTCGTCCATGGTGATCGTACTGCCTTCGCGGATCAGGCGCTCCTGGCAACGGTCTGAATCGAGTTTTCGGCGCGCAAGTTCATCGCTCAGGTCGGTGATTTTCGATTGGTAATAATCGTATAGTTTTTCGCTGTTAACAATAGCAGAGTTAAGTTCGGTCAGCTTGGTTTGGTCTTTATTGATCCCCGTCTGTTTACGCAGTTTAAACCGGATGTTTTCCAGGTTGGCTTTAAGGTCTTCGTATTTTTTTATACCCAACACTTCTGAATAGGCACGGCTTAACTGACGTTTTTCTTCAATGGACCTCATTTCTGCAAGAGAAACGATTTTTTCCGCATCAAAGAAGAAGAATTTTGCGATTTCTCGGGGCAGGATGAAATCATTTATAAAGATCTCGGGTCCCAGCTCTTTGGTTAATTCATTGGTTCTATGGTCCAGAAGGATCTCCAGGGTTTCTTGGCCAGTTTTGATGTAATGTTTTCTAACAACCTCGATGTGGTCACAGGGGATCGCAGGTATAAATATCCGCGAAAGCTCAACCGTAACGGAGAAATATAGGTCAGCGGCGCGATGGTCTTCACTTTGGTTCAAAAAGTTTTTATTTAAACTTTTTTCGCAATATTTGAGATACCCTCCAGACTCCAAAATCTCCCTTTTGTATTTTTCATCGACATCCGCCATTAATTTACCATACAGGCACCAGATCAGCGAGGTCAAAAAAGAAGTTTTTCCATAGCCGTTATTACCGGATATGATGGTTATATTTTTCTCATGGTCATAATCAAAAAGCACGGTATTGATACCCTGATAGACCCGGTAGTTATTTAATATGACCTTATCAATTAACATGCGCGCTCTCCTTGCCTGCTTTAATGTGTTTTTCCAAATGATTTTCCAGGTCGGCATTCAAACCGCGGGCTTTAACCATCAGAATTTTGGTTTTTTGAAGCTCCAGTAGTTCTTCGATCAATTTAACATCTCCTGGATTTTTTACGCAGGTTTCCTTCAGCAATTGTTTTTCAAAAACCATTTGATCTTTAAAATCATTTTCTGAATAGGATGTGCCATTTACACGATTGTAAATTTCAGCTACACTTTGATTAAAAATACTATCCCGGTACCAGGTAACCTGAATGGCTACCAACTCCTGATAGTTGATTAATGATACAGTATCATCGGTTGCTTTGATTTCCTTCTGCGCTTTAAGTAATTCTTCCAGAATATAAGCCCGCTTTTCCGGTTTATAAGGACCTATGCCATCTGAACCGTCCCTGCGGGTCGTTTCGCGCCACTCCAGATTATTCCGGCTTTCTGCGAGGATCTCCCTCACTTCAATCAGCGGCTCCATCCATTCTTCGCCATTTAACACAAGGGCTTCCATCGATTTATCCTTTTTGACCACCGTGCAGACCCAACAGCCAAAACGACTATTACCGCAAGAAGGTGAAGTGTCATCGATGACAAGCGGACAGTCTCCGCCGTTCGCGTTCCGGTATAATGAATTAAGTTGCTTATTATCCGCATGCCAGGGTGATTTTACTTGATTAAGGTAAGACCAAAGCTCAGTAACCTGAAAATCCTGAATAGGGCTGAAAACAAAAGCGTTTGGCAGCACATGTTTTCTTAAACGGGTTCCTTCTTTCGTATGGTTATTAATACTTGCCGCCCGCGCTGCACTTTCCTCTTTGCGCGTTCCCAAAAGTATAATGGCCTGACCGACCTCACTGATTTTTCTTTTAATGAAGTCCGTAGTTGGATTAATCTTTAAACGTTCGGTGCACCAGCGGAAGGCATTATTGGGCGCGGGATAACCCTTGCCTATTAAATTTACCCAAAAGGTATCTTCTAATTTAGGGGTCGTACGAATCACGAAAACAGGCATGGATTGTTCCATTGCCGCCAGTTCGATTTTATTGAGCACCTCTTCCGTATAAGTAACAATTTTAGGGTTCTCGACTAATGTATTATTACAGACAACATAAATATCTCGTTTAAGCAGCTGTTGAGGTAGTTGTTTCAGCGCGATCCAAACTGCCTGGAGGAGCATCGTCGAATCTTTTCCACCACTAAACCCAACGATCCAAGGGATATTCCCATCGTCCTCAAAATATTGTTCCTGAATCTCGTCGTATAATTGTTGTATCTGCACGTTTGCTATCTTAATAAAGTCTAAATTTACACCCTTTTTGGCAATATGTTTGCCTAAACAATAAGCCTAAAAGCCGATGTGTATAATTAAGTGAATTGTTAAAAAATAATAAGCTATTAAACTTCTCTTAATAGCTTATTAAAATTCAATCAATATCGTTGGAAAATTATAGTTACTCATTAGAACATATCAGGTATCCAGATACTGCTGAATAAATCGCTTCAACTTAGAATCGACGTAATTATTCATGTGTAAAAGGTGTTGGTTTAATAAAGATATAAAACATATCTTGATATTATTCAATTATCGTGTAAACGTAATAGCGATAGCTGGTTTTACTTCTAAATTCACGATTAGATCTGTCACATAAGCACACAGCCACATTGTGAAAAATCAGCAATTCGATATGGAAGATCATGATGGCTATTAGAAATCCTAATGATAAAAATTGCTACGAATAAACTCGCTGCTAAAGGCCACTTGCGCGCTCTCGCAATTGTTGTTTTAAGTTTTTAACATAGATGATAATGATGGAAGATGAACGTGGAATGTGCCGATTAGATAATTGCTACGGGTTACTTATTAAAAAATAGTGGTTAAAGCAAACAATCCTAATTAGCCCTATAGTCAATGAATAAGTTTTAAGGATTGCAGTGAAAAGCCCACAGTGACAGCGAGGCCTTGAAACGAAAAGCCTGGCCGAAGCCAATGCCATAAAACTTATAAATATTTATTGGGTCTTTCTGGTAGAAAATCTTTAGGGGACAGGCCGAAATGATCCGCTAGTCTATCGATGTGATTTAAATTGTACTTTGCTCGGGTTTTACTACTCTCAATATTTTTTACGAATGATCGGCTCACTCCGATAATTGTCGCGATATCTTCTTGCCTCAGGTTATGTTTAGCACGAAGACTCGACACGAAATCGATCACATGCTGCTCAATGACTGAAGTATTTCTTTCTGTAGACATCAGCCATAAAAGAATACAAAAAAATCTCACTTTATGGTATACATGTATACCATATCTTTACTATCTTAGCTTATTAGAACATGATTAATTGTTATTTTTGCAGTCCTTAATAAAAAGTACAAGTACTGCTAACGAGCCTCGCAGCTAAATCTGGTAAATTTCCCGCGATGGTGAGTGTAGTTCCGTTCCCTATATCAATAGGGCCGGAGCTCGCTTATGTCACAGGGGAACCTCGAAAGAGGATGGCTTACCAGAGCCTTGCTATGTGAAAAGTGGGTTCCGGCCATATTTGGCTCTCCTAACTGACTGAGGCTGCATTTTAAATGTTAGCTGATGGCGAGTTACGAACTCCTTTCCGACAATGAACTTATCCAACTTTTAAAAGCGTCGGATCACACCGCCTATACAGAAATTTATCATCGTTATTTCTACCTCATCCTCGCCCACGCCTACAAAAAACTTCGGGATGAGAATCTGGCAAAAGATGTCGTACAGGATATATTCGCTAACTTGTGGTTCAGAAGAGAGCATAATTTGCCAACGTCAAACCTGCAAGGCTATCTATACATAGCTGCAAGAAATAAGATCTTTGATCTCTTCGCTCACCAGCAGGTGCAGTCTAAATATATAGATTCTCTGAACGAATTTCTTAATACTCATTCGAGTGTACCGACTGATCATCTTGTACGAGAAAATCAACTTAAAGCCTATATTGAAAAAGAGATCCAGGGATTGACACCGAAAATGAGAAAGATTTTTGAAATGAGCAGAAAGGACAATCTTAGTCATAAAGAAATCGCGGAAAAGCTAGGCACGTCAGAAAATAACGTTTCCACCCAGATTACGACCGCATTACGGATTTTACGAACCAAATTAGGAATTATAGCATTTTTTTCGACCTTTTTTATCCTGCTTTAAAAGCGATAATAAGAGTCATAATTTGCAGACAGAGTAAATACTGATTACTTTCACAGAACGTAAATATCACCCTGACCTAATAATTTAGATGAATACCCTTATCCCAGTTATAGAACTATTTGGCAAGAAATTTAATATCCCATCATACCAGCGAGGTTACCGGTGGGAATGGCAGGAAGTTACCGAACTTCTCGGGGACCTTTGGGATTTTCAGGAAAACCCTGACCATGGTAAATTCTATTGCCTCCAACCAATTGTTGTCCGTGAAAATCCGAATAAACCCAATGAGTTTGAGCTAATCGACGGGCAGCAACGACTGACAACGCTTTTCTTGATATTAGTTTACCTGGAGGAACGCAGAGCAGATGAGGGTTATAAAGAAGAACTCTTTTCGCTTAATTATACCACCAGGCCGCAAAGCGAAGAATTCCTGCGAGAATATAAATTCAAAGAAAGAATCGATGAAACAAACATTGACTTCTACCATATTTGTCATGCCTATCAGTATATAGTCGACTGGTTTGAAAGCAACAAGGGGGCAAAAAGCAGATTAACCAACCTGCTTATGGATGCTGATGGTAAGAATAAAAGAAACGTGAAGATCATCTGGTATGAGATTGGCAAGAATGAAAATCCCATAGATGCTTTTATAAGGTTAAATGTCGGAAAGATACCGCTGACCGACGGAGAATTGATCAAAGCATTACTGCTCCAATCCGACCGGTATACATCCGAAACACGGGACACACAGGAAAAAAGGCTTTTCGAAATAGCTTCAGAATGGGACAATATCGAATATGCATTACAAAAGGAGGAGTTTTGGTACTTTTTGAATGAAGAGGAAAACACCAAACCAACCCAAATTGAGTTTATATTTGACCTGATAGCGGACCAAAAATACAAAGATCCTAAAATCAAGGAAATCGTTAAAAGAGACGCCCGAAATGCGACATTTTTAATTATCAACGAATTTTTGAAGGAGCTGATCAAGAACGGCTTGGAGGACGATGATACAAATCGTATTAATGCCGTAAAAGCTTTCTGGAAAGAAGTAACAACCTATTTTTCCTATTTCTCAGAATGGTATAATAACCGCAAATTATTTCACTATATAGGGTATCTGATTAACGCCCATGGCGCGAATGTGGCGCAAGAGATAGAGCTACTTATCAGTGCTTCCAAAAAACGCACAAAATCTGATTTCATCGAATTTTTGAGGAAACGGATATACGACCATATTAATATCAAAAAGTATAGGGCAACAGGTACAGGGGAAGCAAGACTTGTTCAATTGGAAGAATTGAGCTACGAAGCACCAGATGGCACAAATGAAAAAGGTATTATTCAGCAGCTTTTGCTGCTACATAACGTAATAGCCACTTTCAAAAGCGACAAAGAATTGGCTCTGTTTCCTTTCAACCTTTACAAAAGGAAGAAAGCGAATCATAAATGGAGTCTTGAACACATCCACGCTCAAAACCCTCCGCAAATTGAAAACGCTTTAAGCCGTAAAATATGGTTGAATGACCATATAGCTTCACTGGAGAATTTGGAAGGAGATGTTCATACACCTTTAATTGATAAAATGAAAAAAATGGCGCAACAGCATGTTGTCGCGCAAGACGAATTTAGCATCTTGCAAAGTGAGGTCAATACGGTTTTTGTCCAACAAACAGATATAAAAGATAAAGATGTTCACCGTATCGGCAATCTTTGCTTAGTTGACGTGGAGACCAATAGCTATCTCAATAATTCAGTATTCGATGTGAAGCGGGAAAAGATAAAAAAACGCGAAGTTCTGGGTCACTATATTCCCATCTGCTCAAGAAACGCTTTCCTTAAAGCCTATACAGCTTTTCCACAGCACAATGCTTTCTGGAACAGCGGGGATATGGAAGCCTATATTAAAAACATCAAAACTACTCTTACAGATTTCTTACAACCTGACTGGAAAAACTAAGCTAATGACCTACACTTTTTTTCAATTAATCAGCCATTTCTCCATCAGCATTCCTATGATCCAAAGAGATTATGCACAGGGAAGAAAAACTGCAGGAGACATACGTGTTAACTTTTTAACAAGCCTGAAGGATGTATTGGCTCCGGATACCAAAAATTTGGAAACAACGACGGCTCATCTGGACTTCGTTTACGGATTTACTAAAAATCATCAATTTGTGCCCCTTGACGGACAGCAGCGATTAACTACACTTTTCTTGCTTCACTGGTACGTTGCATCAAAAGAAAACCTGATCAAAGTAGATGATAATGACGACGCTTCCGAAAAATTGAAAAAACTATTTGGGAAATTCAGTTATGAAACCCGTTTATCTTCAGAGCGATTTTGCGAAACCCTTGCTCAAAATCCTCTAAAAGTCAGGGCTGAAGAATCACTGGAAGATGCGATCAAAGACTCAGCCTGGTTTGTCGCTTCGTGGCAATCGGACCCAACTGTGCAGTCTATGCTCACTATGTTGGAAGCGATTCATCAACATTTCTATACAACTCCGCCATTATGGGACCGCTTAACGGCTAAGGACACGATCACATTTGAATTTATCGATATCAAATCTGATCAGTTTAAGCTAACCGATGAGCTTTATATTAAAATGAATTCACGTGGAAAGGCGCTTTCTGACTTCGAAACATTTAAAGCCCAGTTTACGGACCTGTTAGCCGGCGAGGATTTTTCCGATCAAACGATATCATATGGTACGACGAATATTACCTACAGGCAATATTTCGAGATCAAAATGGATGGAGCTTGGATGAATTTGTTTTGGGATTGCAGAAATGTTGTTGGCATTGACGACGGGATCATTAACTTTTTAACTTTTATGTCCGAAATGCTTTACTACACGGACCATCCGAGCGAAAGTAAATTCCAATTCAAAGATGCGCTGAAGACCGTGTTTACAAAAAAGAAAAATGCTGAATTCCTTTTTCATGTACTTGACATTTTATCGGAATGTGAAGATGTTGATCAATATTTCGATCATTTGTTTTATTGCGAAGGTGAATTACCAGTCGGCCGTTTAAAATTATTCGAGATCACTAATAAGAACTTGTTTTTAAGAAGCATTCGCGATAATAGGTTTGAGGTGAGAAACAGGATACTTTTTTACGCACTTTTTTATCATCAGGTAAACGTCCCTTCCGCAACTTCAGCTGAACTAATTGATTTTTTACGTATTATCCGTAATCTCACATTACGTATACGTCAAGTAAATGGTGGAAGAAGAATAGAATATATTTCAAATTTAAGATTGCCTGATTTTACAACCTACCACATGTTTATACATTCCATGGTAGCCAAAATAAAAGAAAGTCCTAAAGAAGCTGTTTATACTCTTTTTGCCCGTGAAAAATGGGAAGGGTTTGGTGAGACTTATTTAACGCCAGAGCAAGCAAAAGCCAAAGACATTCAGAAAAGCGGTGAATCTAAAAATGCGATACAGAAGCTTGAAGATCATACTTTGTTACAAGGTATCACAGACTTATTTGACACAGGTTCTAAACGTATTGCCGATATAACCGATGCTTTTTATGAATTATGGGATAAAAAGTTTAACGCTTCTCAATTGATTAGGGGACTGCTAACTCATGGAGATTATACAATTGCTACTCATAGCTGGTCTAACCTTGGAACGATCTGGTACTTCGGCACTGATGGATATTGGAATAGACTACTTACAGCGATAGGCGAAAAAAAAGAGAAACAAGACGAAATGCGATCGATATACACTGGTTTCTTACTTGATTTTGCAGACCGGTTGGGTACTCCGAAAGAAAAGCTCTATCAAATAATTGATGGATTCAAACAAGAAGAACGCGATTTTTTGCACTATTTTATAAAGTACCCATCTATGACGTCCAATTTCAACGATAAAACTCTTAATCTTTTCACCTGGTACGACAACAACGATTATGATATCAATAATGTCGGCAGTTCAAGTGTACAGCCGCTATCAGCTTATCACATTAATCCTTACGTGGTAACCCTTTCGGAAAGTATTAATAAAAAGGTAAAAACGCAGATATTTTATGGTCGATTCACCGATGATCTCAGTTGCCTGGATATTAATTCGAAAGTGCAGCTTTATTCAGTAAAAGAAGGATGGCATATTGTTACAGTTAAAAGGTATAAACCCACCGAGGAATTAATTAATAAGTATAAACTAACAGACTATCAGGGCGGCTTCCTACTAAAGGATAGCGACAAAAAAGATAGGATTCAAATTGCGACGCAGTTTTGCAACGACATCATAGAAGGATAATGTTGTCATGACTCACGTATTTTGTTCACTTGCTATTCGGGGTATGTTATCAAATCTGGTGTAAAATAATTTTCAATAATTTTTTATTGTTAATTCCACGTTAACCGACTTGTTTAAGATTGATCATGATCAACCTTAAACATGGAAAAGGAAGAATTACAAAAGCTCTTTAAAAAGCACCATGAAGGCAAATGCACGGAAGAAGAAAAAGCTCTCCTGGAAGCATGGTATCTGGAATACAATGAGCATGAACTGGATATTTCACCTCAACGCGTTAAAGCGATTGGTGCAAGAATATTCCGAGAATTACCTGGTAACCATTCTGTTTTTATAAAGATTGGGATTAAACTCGCCGTTGCTGCTTCGATAATAGGCATCATGATGACGGTGAGTTTGAAATTCTTTCATCCTGATGTGCCTAAAGTTAAGGTCTCAAAAAGCCAGGAAATCCGGCCCGGCTCGAACATGGCAATATTAACCCTTGCTAATGGCCAAAAAATCAACCTGAACACAGCTACCAACGGCCAGATCGCTAAACAGGCAGGTATCCAAATTTATAAAACAGCCAACGGACAGATTACCTATAAATCAACAGTAACCAATTCGGCCAGTGATATTATAACAATAAACAATATTACGACGCCTAAAGGCGGCCAATGGCAAGTTACACTTCCAGACGGCAGTGAGGTTCGCCTAAATTCGGCATCCTCTTTCAGTTACCCGACCAGCTTTAAGAATCAAACAAATCGAATTGTACAATTATCTGGCGAGGGTTATTTCGAAGTAACAAAGGATAAGCTTCATCCTTTCATTGTCAAAACCAATCAGCAAACGGTAAAGGTACTAGGTACTCATTTCAATGTTAACGCTTACGCAGATGAGCCTTCAATCAAAACTACTTTGGCCGAAGGACGCGTGAAAGTGTCGGCTTATGGCAAAACGCAATTCTTAATGCCGGGGCAACAAGCCGTCTTAAAACAGGGCGAACTTACCATTCAAGCAGTAAATATTGACGATGAACTGGCCTGGACAAAAGGCTCATTTCACTTCAGCGACCAGAGTATTCAAAGTATCATGCGGCAAATTTCGCGCTGGTACGATATAGACGTCCAATATGAACCAAATATTTCATGGGGAGGTCTCCACGGTAGAATCTCCCGCTATAAAAATCTTAGCCAGGTACTCAGCGCCCTGGAGGCAACAAAATCCGTTCATTTTAAAGTGGAAGGAAGGAGGATCAGCGTATTGAAGTAAAAATCAGTTAATAATAAATCAGTTAATTAAAAAGCCAGGGAACCGATTATCTCGGACCTGGCTTTAAGCTGGCTACGTTCATATAGAAAACTATTATTAAACCGCGAAGCGCCCCTCGCATCTTGGAAAATGAACAGGCGCGACGCATTAACCATGCTCCAAACAAATGTACAATTTTTACCCTAAAAAATTGGTGCAGCCGCCTGGCTGTTCCCCTAATATCCTGTTGATTATGAAGCTAACGACCATTATTTTAGTCACGGCCATTCTCCAGGTAAGTGCTAACGCTTTTTCTCAAAAGGTTACTCTAAATGAAAAGAATGCGCCTTTGACTAAAGTCTTTGAAAAGATCAGTGATCAGACCGGTTATGATTTTCTGGTTTCAAGCGAAAATTTAAAACAATCAAAGGGGGTTACCATCAATGTTAAGAATGAAGAACTCAAATCTGTATTGGATAAAATATTTGCCGGACAACCATTAAATTTTGTGATACAGGAAAAAATGGTTGTGGTTTCGAAAAAGGAAACGGTTACAACTAATAAAGACAAAATGGGGATTAACGGCCCGATTGTTATTTCGGGTACGGTAACGGATACTACGGGAAAACCATTATCCGGTGCCACTATAAAAATTAAAGGTACCAGTAAGATAACGGTGACCAATTCCCAAGGGACATTCTCTGTAGATGCACAAGAAGGCGATGAAATCGAGGTGTCTTTTATCGGTTATGAGTACTACTCTTTCAAGGTCAAATCTAATGACCTGCCCCAGCGAGTTATCTTGCACTTAGGAGCCTCTAAATTGAATGAAGTTAGTGTTGTCTCGACAGGTTATCAAGATATTCCCCAAGAAAGAGCAACGGGATCTTTTACATTAATTGACAATAAGACACTTAACAGAGCAGTCTCACCGGATTTGTTAAGTAGGTTAAACGGAGTTGCCAATGGTTTATTAATCGACAAAAATGCTCCTAGCGGCTTTAGTATTCGAGGAAGAAGTACACTATTCGCCAATGCAACACCATTAATCGTTATCGATAATTTCCCCTACGACGGAGATATCAACAGTATAAATCCAAATGATATCGAATCGGTAACACTTTTAAAAGATGCGGCGGCGGCTTCCATTTGGGGGGTTCGTGCAGGAAACGGAGTAATTGTGATTATTACTAAAAAGGGAAGATTAAATTCTAAGCCAACAGTTAGCTTTAACGCCAATCTAACAATTGGCGATAAACCAAATTTAAAGTACCAACCGCAACTGACTTCAAGCCAATATATCGACGTAGAAAAATATCTATTGAGCCAAGGGCAGTATTATCAACTATATAATGATTACAGTCTTATTTCGCCTGTAGTTGCGATACTTAATCAGCAGCAACTTGGCCAAATCACAACCGCACAGGCCAACCAACAGTTAAGTGCGCTTGGAAATATAGACGATCGGGATCAGCTATCGCAATATTTTTATCGCAAAAGTGTGAGCCAAGAGTATCATTTTAATATAAGCGGTGGTGGTCAAAATCAAACTTACTATTTTTCGGGCGGTTATGATTATAACTTGCCAAATACTGTTGCTCTATCAAATTCGAGGGTAACCCTTAAAGCTAATAATACTTATCGTTTCTTAGATAATAAATTGACTCTTTCAACTGACATTAACTTTATAAAATCTCAGACAACTAATGATAATCCAAGTAACTATAATCCGATTTATCCCTACCAACAGGTGGCTGATGCAAATGGCAAACCATTAGACGTATTAAATAACAATAGCTTGCGAACTGCCTATACAGATACTGCAGGCGCAGGCAAATTACTTAACTGGAAATATCGCCCGCTTGATGAACTACGTAATAAAACCAGTTCTTCTACAAACAATCAGACTGATTATCGGCTATTATTCGGGATTAATTACAAAATATTTAAGTCACTTAGTGCTTCCATCAACTATCAGTATGAAAGCATAGACACTAAAGGCGCAACTGATTTTGGTAGGCAATCCTTTTATGTCAGGAATTTAATTAATACCTATTCACAAATAAATAGCACAACCGGAGTTGTTACACAACAAATCCCGAATGGGGATGTCTACCAGCCATCGTTTGCCAATTACCAAGCTAATTACGGACGAGGACAACTCAATTTCAGCCAAGTCTTTAATACCAAACACGAAATAAACGCTATAGCCGGCTTTGAGGTGAGGAGCGACGAAACTAAATCTAATTCAACAATCTTATATGGCTATGATCCTGCGACAGAAACGAGTGGGTTGGTGCCAAATACAACCACTTTTTTGAGCTATTTCGGCCCAGGAGCCAATTCATTTAGATTAGGTAATCCCAATATTTTAAATTCTTTGACTAACCGATATATATCTTATTACGCCAACGCGTCCTATATCTACGATAAAAGGTATGTCATTTCGGGAAGTTATCGAGAAGATGAATCGAATTTATTTGGTGTTAAGGCAAATCAAAAGGGTGTTTCTCCGTGGTCAACGGGAATAGCGTGGAATTTAGATAAGGAAACTTTTTTTAAGACTAACTGGCTCTCCACTCTTAAACTCAGGGCGACTTATGGTTATAATGGTAATGTCGATCAGAGTTTGTCAGCTTATCTCACGGCAATGACGAGGGGGGCCAATCCAATCAGCTCTAATGTAAATTATTCAACTGTAGTTAATCCGCCGAATGATGCGTTAAGATGGGAACGGGTGAAAAATATAAATATTGGGGCTGATTTTTCAACAAACAACGAGCGGATTTCAGGAAGCATAGAATACTATATAAAAAACGGCTTAGATCTGATCGGAACCAGTCCTATAGCGCCCCAGGAAGGCGTTTTTACATTTACTGGTAATTCAGCCGACACGCACACCAACGGGATAGACCTGCAAATCAATTCTGTAAATATTGACGGCCCCTTTAAATGGATCACCAATTTTATTTTTAACCATGTAACGGATAAAGTTACCACTTATAAACAGCCGCCTGGAGTCAACTCAAATCTGGTAGGCGCAAGTTATGGCCTTACACCACTTGCAGGTTACCCGATAAATTCAATATTTGCTTTTAAATGGAATGGATTAGACAATACAGGAGCACCGCAAGGTGTGTTAAATGGTGTTAAAAGCATAGACTATACCTCCATTTTAAATTCAACCAATGTTGCCGATCTAGATTTTTTTGGCTCAGCATTACCAACGACCTTTGGAAGTTTTCGGAATACTTTTTCCTATAAAAGTATCGAACTTTCGGTTAATATCAGTTATAAACTAAACTATTACTTCAGACGCTCGTCGCTTAATAACAGTTCATTGTATAATGGTAGCTTTCAGCAGGCGGATTATGATCAACGTTGGCAAAAAGCCGGTGATGAGTTAACAACCAATGTTCCATCCCTTATTTATCCAGGTGACTTTAATAGGGATGAATTATATCAATATTCCTCAATACTGGTAAATAGAGCCGATCAGATCCGATTACAGGATATTCAAATTAACTACACATTTGGCAAAGCGAAGAATAAGCCTTTTCCCTTTTCAGATCTCAATATTTACATATATGCGAATAATCTCGGCATTTTATGGAGAGCTAATAAATATGGTCTTGACCCTGATATCGCGTCAAGTTACCCAATCCCTAAAACAATCTCAATTGGTTTAAAAGCAAAATTTTAATCTTAAGAAAATGAAAACGAAAATAGCAATTACCGGAAGCTTTATTATGCTGATGATTTTAATTTGTGGCTGCAAAAAGGGCTTTTTAGATGCCAAACCAAGTTCTGCGATTATCGAGCCTACTACTTTAGATGATTTCCAAAGTTTGTTAGAAAATGTTACCAATAGCGCAAGTAGCCCCGCCTTAGCCACAATGTCCGCTGATGAATATGACTTTATAAACTATGCAGCCTTTCAGAGCACTACAACAGCTACAGAACGAAATGCTTACATCTGGGCCAAGGATATTTTTGGCGGTGAAATTAATGCTGGTGATTGGAACGGCCCTTATACAAATATATTTTATTCCAACAATGTTTTGGCAGGTTTAGATAAATTAAAAGGGACAGAGACGGATGTTGCTCGCTTAAATTATTTAAGAGGCTGGGCGTTATTTCAGCGAGCGTTTGCTTATTATGACCTAGTTGACAATTTTTCACCCGTTTATGATCCAAATACTGCAGCTACTGACTTAGGCGTGCCTATTAAATTAAATCCATCTGTAGATGATATTCAGCCTCGCGGAACAGTTCAAAAAACTTATGATCAGATATTTTCCGATCTAAATACAGCAATGCCGCTTTTAGTGCCAAATATTCCCGTTAAGAATCGGGAACAGCCATCAAAAGTAGCCGCGCACGCTTTGCTTGCGAGGATTTATTTAAATATGCGGAAATACGACTTGGCAGAGTTACAAGCAGACAGCGCCCTTCAATTATACAGTTCATTAATTGATTATAATTCGGTTAGTTTGACGTCTACAACACCGTTTACACAAACCAATGACGAATTGATTTTTTTTAAATCTGCCATCGCTAAATACCCGTCAACTATTACATTTCTAAATTCATTTGTTACTATCCGGCCGTCATTAATTGGGCTTTATAATTCCAACGACCTGCGGCTCGGTCTTTATTTTGTAGTTAGGCCGGGTGGCTCTACCGCCATAAAAAGGCAATATGACGGAAACCAAACCCTTTATCCATTTACAGGTTTAGCCGTGGATGAAGTCTACTTAATCAAATCCGAATGCTCGGCAAGAAGAAATGATTTGGGAACCGCCTTAACTTATCTCAATAAGTTACTTATCAAAAGATACGTCAATAATACATTCACTCCGGTTACGGCGACCAGTCAAACTGATTTGCTAGCTAAAATAATAATGGAGCGGCAAAAAGAGTTGGTGTGGCGAAACCTGCGGTGGGATGATATAAAAAGATTAAACAAGGAGGGTGCTAACATCGTGCTAACGCGATTATTGAACGGGCAGACCTACACTTTACCTGCGAACGACCCGCGGTATGTATTTCCCATACCAGCTAACGAAATTCAATTAGGTGGTATACCTCAAAATATAAGATAGATCATGAAAAAACATATGTTGATTCTAATGACAACAATTCTATTGATCATTGGAAATATCCATGCACAAAATAAAAGAACCCGTTCAAAATTTAAGGCCGTCATTTTAGAAGGCAGAATAACAGATTCCTTAATAAAGCACTTACCGGGAGGCAAAAGCACCCTCTATGTAACTATATCTCCGTACCCGTTTTCTGTACTAAATATGGCTGGGGCAAAGGCTGACCATTACGAAGTGGTGGTTAAACATAATGAGATGTTTAAGCTAAGGATACCACCGCCTACCAAGCGGTTCTATATGTATATTGAATATCAGGCGGCATTTGGGCTTGAACAAAGTGATGTAAGTTGGTCATGGGCTGATAATATCTATATACTTGACCAGGGTGACAGCATACATGTTGAGCTTGGGAAAGATTTGTATAAGTTTTCAGGCCGGGGCGCCGAGAAACTCAATTGCGAAAGCGAAATCTACAAAAATACCTTTATTGGTTACGGTCGTAGTGATACCGATGAAGAACAATTAATGTTCGAGCGGGGTGATTATAAAAATTATAACGCAATAATAGATCATAAGATGGACTCCCTTCTAATTCTACAAAAGGCCATTGTAGATAAATACAGGGGTAGTTTAGGGGATGAACTAAGCAAAATACTATTAGCCAATTGTTATGGACAACGTTATTACGCCATGTTGCGGAGTTATCGATTACGCGAAACTATGGGCTACAAAGACGTCCCGGTATACCGTAGCGCGGTGATAGAAGGTTCGGGTTATAGAAATATTGATTTTGGCCTTTTAAATAAGATAAAGCCTGATATTTTGGTTCAGTCACCCCTGTTTGTTGATGCTGTTTTCGAAAAGATAAGGTTCGATAACTTTGTGGTAGATGATAAAAAGGTCATTCAAATTCCTATTTATCTTAAGCAAACGTTTAATGATATAAAAATCCATTATAGCGGAGTTGTCCGAGATAAATTGCTGGCACTTTTCTTTGTCAACTTATCTAGGGCTAATACCGGATTAGATTATTTGGAAGAGGCAATAAGCTTGTGCGGACCAACTATTTATAAAACTATCTTACTCGATCTAAAACGAACGAAAACAAAAGGCCGTCCTTTCTATCCCTTTGAACTCCCGGACACCAAGGGGAATATGGTTAAGCTTGCCAATTTCGGCAGTAAAGTGATTATCCTGGATTTCTGGTACACCGGTTGCGAGAATTGTGTCAATCTCCATCACAATATGAAAGTAATACATGAAAAATTTTCAAATGATCCAAACGTAGCATTTGTATCCATCAGTATTGACAAAGACCGGACAAATTGGGTCAAAAGCGTATCGAAGGGAATATATACTGATCCTGGGGATGTTAACTTATATACAAATGGCCAAGCGGCAAAACATCCATTACTAACAAAATATGCCATTGAGAGTTTTCCAACGGTCTTTGTCTTAAAGAACGGCAAAATAATCAGTTCAAATCCGTCTCTCCAACTCGACCAAGCAGGAATTAAACAATTTGCTGACCTTATCGAAAATGCCATCTCCGACAAATCATTTTAAAACACAATCAAAATATTTCAATTACAATTAAATACAAATTATCACGTGAAAACAAATAAACCAATTTTAATCAGCTTTTGCCTTTTATTATTAAGCCTATCTTTTACTGTACGTAGCGATGCTCAAACACTAAACTTTTCAGGTGACTGGAAAATAAATATGGTCAATTCTGATTTTGAGAATCTGCCGACTTCGTTCGCCGCAAACGAATTTAAAATATTACAGAATCAAAATTCAATAAAATTCGATAGAGCAGTTTTAGTGAAAGACTCGATAATCAAAGTAACTGAAGAATTCAAATTCGATGGGAGAATATCCGTAACTACGCCGCAAAACAGGAAGAAAGAAGCAAGTATAAAATGGTCGCCAAATGGTACATCTTTAATTGAAACCGCAACTCAAACCGTGAATGATAATGGAATAAATAATCAATTTCAATCAATAGAAACTTTTAGCATGTCTGCGGATAAAAAGATTTTATTCTATACAAGACAAGTAATAAGTGATAAAGTGAATTTTACGATAAAGGCTACTTACGATAAAAATTGATATATTCAAACCCAGGAGTAACCATTAAAGGTTACATCCCGGGTTTAATTAATTATAAAAAATGCGTTTGAAAGCCATTTAGAATCCGGAATAAACGCCCTTATTATTATCAACTGGTACAAGCCATTGGTTAGCAGGTAAAAGAGCAGTTGCTATTTGACTACTGGTAAGAGTTGATGTAGTGATGTGACTTGCTCCAGCAGCGGTCACTTCATAAGCGCATTGAATGTTCGGCATTTGAGTACACGAGGCGGAGTTGTATGCTGAAGTTAAAATATCGTAATTGCCACCAACTCCCGTATTTCCGTATTCGTCACCTGCGGACAATTTACGAGCGTTTGTAAAAGAACTAAAGCCGATTGCCAAAGCACCTACCATTAGGCCTAAAGCTAAGTGTTTAAAATTTTTCATTTTCCATTTTTTTTAAGCTGTTTTTGAATAAACCTTTAATCGTAAAGCAAATATTGAAAGTGCAAGAAAGATCAGATTAAACCATAAATGCTGTATCCAGCTCATCTTTTCAATAACTCCTCCGCATCCACAAGGCATGTGTTTTGCCCATAGCAACATTCCAGCAATGTAACCTGTAAAAATGAGCATTAGGGAGGCGAAAGCAAGAAACCCCAATTTAAGGGTCTTGGGAAACATCAATAAGAAGGAAATTAAGATTTCAATGCAAGGAACAAACCAAGAAACAAATACAGAATACTCACGTAAAAAATGAACGTTTGCGATTCCTTTCTCAAATCTTTGATGATCTATCAATTTATTATAGCCAGTGTATAAAAATAAAAACATACAGGCTAAACCTATTGTAGTAACAGCATTCTCTTTGAACTTTTTGGATAATTCTACTTCTTGCATTTTAAATTTCCTATTTCTTTTTCTTTCAATTAAATGTGGCTTGAGCCACAGACAGGCGCGTAGCCTGAAAATTGATATTACTCTTTTCTGTCACGAGCTCCTTTCTTTTGTATTACCATAGTTTCGGTAATTGGTGAGTAGATGAATTATTTACTCAAAGGAACGACAATAACAATAGCCAAAACAGTATCAAAAGGGTTGTGATAAAATACTGCTGTTAATAATAATTTAATAGCTGTATGGCCAGATAAATAAGAAGATCATTCGGTCATAGTATAACTTATTTACAATTATTTTATAAATAACCCACAACCCCCTACTCCCCAAGGTTGTAAGCTATTCAACTACTACCTCACTTGGCGAAAGTTGTTTTTTAATGATTGAATCGATATCTTTTTTGATATTGAGGTAATTAGCCATGATCATATCGCTGTCGATCTGACGGACAACCGGCAATTCCTTATAATTGCTTTCTTCGTTTTTGAGAGCCTGATGATCATTTATAATTTCGTTATGAAATACTTTCAAATCAATCTTATTGTCCGGATCATCAGCAACTAACCCGACAAATTCACCCGACGATAAAGTCGCGATCTTAGAAGCGGGAACGGCGAATTCCAGTTGCGTTGACTTACTGATGGAAGTATCCTGACTATTGATCGTAATGCTTTGGCGTTCCTGCATGATTTTTCCAAATCGCTCACTCAATTGCTTGGCGGTATCGCCAGTAACCTGTCCTGATAAAATATTACCCACAATATTCATGATCACTTCTGCCTGCTCACGTCCATAATCTTTTTTCAACTGGCTGTAATCCTGAACCGCTAAAGTGGTTGCAACCTTGTTCGATCTTGCAGTAGCGATAAGACTGTCAATATTGTTAAAGTAGATAGTAGGGAATTCGTCAAAGATCAAGTTGCATTTCACCTTGTTTTTTTGATTGACCAGTTTAATAGTACGGGAGATATACAGGCTTAATACGGCACCATACACCTGTTGTTTTAATGGATTATTCCCCATACAGATGATCTTTGGATCTTTGGGATTATTCAGGTCCAATGAAAAGTCATTGCCAGATAGCACATAGTATAATGATGGCGATACCAGCCTGGCCATACTGATTTTAGCACTGGCGATTTGTCCCTCCAGCTGATCGTACGCCTCATTCTGCCATGCCGAGATAAAAGGATTGATTAATACCTCTATTTCTGGTTCCGTCTTTAATAATGCGAAAAGAAATTTATACTCCACCTGTGCCAATTCAATGGCGTGTGGCAATGTGCAATATTTCCCATTTTCATATTTCTTTAAAAACCAGATCAGTGCGGTAACAAAGTTTATGGGCGATTCAACGAAGAAATCACCTTGCTTCTTGATCCATTCCCTGTTCAATCCAAGCATAAAAGTTCTGGAAGATTCCATGGCATCCGTGATATCCCACATACTGGCAGGATCAAGCGGATTACACCGGTGCGACCGGTTTAGGTCTTCGAAATTGATGACAAAGAATTTGGGTTTGACCGGGTAGGCTTTGCTGTTATTCAATAAGGTATTGTAGGCTATTTTACTTAAGTCATCATATTTAAAATCGTAAAGGAACATCGTGAACCCCTTTTTGATATGTTGGGTAATGATGTGCCGGATGACGAAATAAGATTTACCCGCACCGGGTGTACCCATGACCAATGATCCCCGGAAAGGATTGATGATATTGATCCAACTGTTGCGCTCTTTCTTTTTGAGATAGTATTTCGCGGGAAGATTAATGGAATATTCGTTTTCCAGTTTCCGTTCTTCCTGCGGGAAGGTTTCATTTTCATCATTAAAGATATCCTTGTTGAGATTTAAATTAATGATGCGGTACATCATACTCACGCCGGTAAGAAAAAGTAAAAAGCCAATGGTCGTTACTGAAATATAAAGAGCCGCTATTAAAAGATAGGATACCTGTAGTTTAAATAAAATGCCACTTGAATAATATAGCACCAGTCCCAGCAGCGAATAAGTGATGGCGGTTGACAATTTAATGTTTTCCGCTTTTTTCCCTTTAGTCCCAATCAGGGATATAATCAGGAATGCTAAAGCCACTGACTTAACGATCAGGATGCTTTTAAAAATGGATAGTTTGTAAATATTGACCAGAACCCTATTAACTATAGGATAGGTAAAGTGCAATTCACTAAATGCGCCGTAGCAGTTAAAGTAGAAGTGCAGTATTAAAACAAGTATGCCCAAGAACCTTGTAAAGTCGATGATCTTTCTTAATGCCTGTTCGTTTTCTCCTGTTTGCATAACCGTTATTTTAGAGATTCAAATTCCTGCGTTTTTTCTTTTTCTTCTTCGGCCCGAACTGGTCAGGCAACGTTGCATTAGGATCGAGGGGATCCAATAATTCTGCTAATAAACTATGTACCCCGTGTCCGGTATGTATTTGATTTGTGTTAACTGAAGCAGGTGTGTTTTTTTGCGTGATCTGATCACCAGGTACGGCTACATGGACGGCCTGTTTATATTGCAAGGAATCAATAATGGCCGCCGCGCTGTAGTTCTTACCAAGGTCGCTGCCATTAAAAATGGTTTTATTTACCTGGTCGATATAACTTAAGCCGTAAATCCTACCTTCACTATTTCGCCTCACCACCACCAATACATTAGCCTTTTTTAATTCATTCTTAAATTGTTCCAACGAAATCGACTTAGACCTAACTTTATCAATTTTGGCTTTTAAGCTCTCTTTGAAGGGCTTCCTTAGAAAGTCATTCAGCCTGAATCTGTCTTCCAATAATTTCAAGGTTGGCTTAGCATAAATACTGCTGGCCTTGATAGGTACCCCGATCTTTTGGCCGTGTTTATCAACGGCCCAATAACGCAAACCTCCTTTGCTAAACATGACTGACTCTTTTGTGCCCTTATCGGCTGTTACATTATATAAGTTTAAAATCGCGTTCAATTCCGGCAAGCTGGTGAACCTATAGGACTTCGTGATCTCGTTGACAATATTGGTGATCCCTCTTTTTGTATCTGTTGCTCCGTATACTAATGGTTTGATGTCGAGATTATCAGCTTGTCGATTTTTCTTATCAGTTGCCCTTACCAATCCAAACTCTATTTCAATCGCCTGCCGGGCCGGCTCTGAAACTAATTTGCCGATGTTATT
>Ga0302303_10000422_pt1 | contig 35863 bp, 19 predicted proteins | sample III_Palsa_E2_1_FD_194542 | JGI IMG/M metagenome (GOLD analysis project Ga0302303, IMG submission 194542) | Peat permafrost microbial communities from Stordalen Mire near Abisko, Sweden - III_Palsa_E2_1 | ecosystem: Environmental > Terrestrial > Soil > Palsa > Peat permafrost | place: Sweden...
TGTAAAAAGTAAATCAATAATTAAAAGATAATGAGGGGGGAGGTTAAGTAAAATATTATTTTACTCAAGGGAAATAATAAATATTACATTAAGTTACCTAAAAAAGTATTTCTGTATTAAAAAAATTTTTTTATAGATTTTTGTTTTTCTTTTTATGCTTTTTATTAAACTAATAAATTAGGTGTAAAAGGGGGAGGGGGTTTATATAAATATTAAATATATATTTATAAATATAGGATATAAAGGGAGATTGTAGATGGTTCTACGTGTTTAACTCTTCGAGTACACAAATTAAAGATAAGAGGTTCAATTCCTCTATATTCCTCATTTTTCCTTCCTTGATAATACATAAGGTAGCGATAGCGACCTGAATGGTGATGGTGTATTTAATAATAGGTTCATGACATAAATAGGGTTATAGCTTCAAAAAGGAGTACTGGAACAAAAAGGTACACCAGGGAGTTCACGATTGCTTTTAGGCGATTTTGGTGGAATCAGCCTCGTGAGATTGTAAAGATAGGTGCATAATGCACTGTTGATTTACAGGGTACACCTCAGGACACGGGTGATTCACTTCAGGAAACATAGTAGCAGAGCGATTCTGTGCTATAACCAACGCGGATAACATAGCCAGTAAAAATAGGCTTAATAAAGCGGGGTTTGAGTTATTTAAAGGCAAGGATAAGGATTAGACAATATATTTTTAGATTGGACTGTCTTATATGTTTTAGTATCTAAGGATGGGAGATGGCGCAAGTCAAAAGGCAAACCGTATTAGGCATATGTTCAGGTGTATATGGCAGGCTTAAATAAATTGTAATGGATACAAAAAGGATGGTAATCAGAAAGATTCATATCTTGGTCGTTATAGTTCATTTTATCTTTTTTTAACAATTTGCTTATGTTTCCTTAAATTATTTTCTAATTTATTTAAATGCAAATAACATTGCTGTGCATTAATAAAATATGTCATAACAATGAAACTCTACCTAAAACTATTTCACCTACATACAATTATTAAACTCAAACCGATAAAACCTTATGAAAATGACACAAGAATAAAACTCAAATACCTAAGACCAGTTCATTTTAACACAACTTTAAACCTAAAATTACCTGTATTAGCCATTACTTAAACATACAAGATAACTTCTATGTAAAACCCCACTCAATTATGCACCACCTTTTCACCCTACAAACTATCATATCATGTATTACCCTTTTTATCCTCGCAAAGAAACCAAAGGAGCCTCTGATATCATTTTACCCCTATAAGGAGTATAACTCTCTTTCAATAGACTTTTAGAGTTAAGGAATTTTGTTTACCAAACGGTCTCCTGATTTCAATCGTAGGGAAACTAAATTAATAGTACCATGTTTTAGATACAAAATATATACTGCTTACTAGTTATACAAAGAAATAATCTTATTTGTACTATTATTTAAGATTCGAACTTAAATCAAGATATTAGGAGAATCTTGCTCTACCATTGAGCTAACAATAGTTAATAGAGCTCTTTTTTATAAAAAAAAATAACCCTATTAATATTATCTTTATTTACTAGTATAAAAACTTACGCAACTAATTAAAGATAATAATATTAATAATAATAAACTATTATCGAATATATTTAAATAAGGTATAAACATATAGAAAATAAAACCTATTAATATATATAAAGCATAACTTGTAATAACTCCTGTATCTAAACTAGCTATTTTTCTACTTAAGTTTATTAAACCTTTTTCTAAACCATATGGTCCTAATAATTCTACACTACCTTTATCTATAATCTTAGTTGTTTGACCACCTAATTTTAAAATAAGACCTGTTATATAATTATTATAGAAAAGTTCAATCAAGAAACGTTGATTAAAGAATCCAAATATATTATAACCTAATCTAGAAAATTTAAAATTAATAAGACTTTTTGGTTTGAATTCTGAAATAATTATAGCTAAAATAGTAAGAGAAATAGTAAATACTAAAGGTAATAATTTAAATAAAGTAGGTACAGCAAACTCCGTATCTAACATTATTTCACGTATAGGGTGAATAAATAAACTATTATCACTAAAGAAACCTGAACCTAACCCTATAAAAATATCTTTAGTTATATAACCAAAAAATATAGAGAATACAGCTAAAATAATTAAAGGTAAACTCATATAAATATCACCTTCATGAGCATGTTTATAATTTACAACAGGCCCATTAGGGTTAGCTAAGAAAGTTATATATAAAACTTTAACAGAATATAAAGTAGTAAACATAGCACCGATAGTTGCTATAATATAAACTACTGTACCTCCGTAATAAAATAACCCATAAGCAGATTCTAATATTAAATCTTTACTATAGAACCCTGTCATAAAAGGGAAAGCTACAAGACTAAGACTAGCTATTAACATTACGGAATATGTTAAAGGCAAAAATGGTTTTAGTCCACCATATTTTCTAAAATCTTGGTTATCAGAAACTGCATGAATTACAGCACCTGCACCCAAGAATAAAAGCCCTTTATAAAAGGCATGATTAACTAGGTGAAATAAAGCAATATTGTATGATGATAGACCTACGGCAATTACCATCATACCTAGTTGTGACATTGTACTATAAGCAATAACTTTTTTAATATCTTGTTGGAATAATCCAATAAGACTACTAAATACTGTAGTTATAGCCCCTAGTCATAAACATAGAATTAATACTGTTGAACTATATTCTATTAAAGGACTTGTACGCATTAATAAATACACACCGGCTGTTACCATTGTAGCCGCGTGTATTAAAGCACTAACAGGTGTAGGCCCCTCCATAGCCATAGGTAATCATACGTGTAATCCTACTTGAGAACTTTTAGCCATAGCTCCAATTAATAGGCATATACCTATAATTGTAACAATATTTTCATTAATAAAAGGCGCTAATGAGAAGACTGTACTATAATCAATGTTACCAAATGATCATAGTATAGCAAACATACCTATAGTTAAAAAACAATCACCCACTCTGTTAGTTAAGAAAGCAGACATAGAACTTTGATTTGCTGCTATTCTAGTAAACCAGAAACTTACTAAAAGATAAGAACAAATTCCTACACCTTCTCATCCCACAAACATTAATAAAAAATTATTAGCTGTAACAAGTATAATCATCATAAAAGTGAATAAACTTAAATAACTAAAAAATCTTTGATTATGGGGATCCTGACTCATATATCCTATAGAATATATGTGCACTAAAGAACTAACTATTAAAACAGGTATTAACATAGATACTGTTAAACTATCAAAATGGAAACCTCATAATACATTAAGTGATTCACTATCTATTCATCTAAAAAGGTTTATTGAGACAGGTATACTATTTAAACCTACTTCAAAAAAAGCTACAATTGCTAATAAAGTTGTTACAATTACACTTGTACATGTAATTAATTGTGCTCCGCTAACACCGACTTTTCTCCCTAAAAAGCCGGAAACTATTGATCCTAATAAAGGTAAAGTAATTATAGCTAAATACATTATTTATATTCTATAGCGATGCTTCCTCTTAATCTATAAAAAGCAACTAGAATTCCTAAACCTATAGCTGATTCTGCACCAGCTATTGTTATTATATATATAGCGAAAGTTTGGCCTAATATATCATCAAAACTAAGTGAACTTATCAATATTAAGAAAGTAATAGCTAATAGCATTATTTCAATTGAAATAAGCATTAATATTATATTTTTTCTATTTAAGACGAAACCTATGATTCCGATTAAAAAAAGTATTAAGGATAAATTCATTGCAGCTTTTTTGTAAGCATTATTATTATATTTTTTTTTTACTTAAGACTAAACCTAAGATTCCGATTAAAAAAAGTATTAAGGATAAATTCATTGTAGGTTTTTTTTTCAACCATAATATATATATATTTTGTTGGGCTTTATATTAAACTAAAAAAAAAATGAATAAAGTACTTAACTATTAAGTCTTTGCTCATATCTGGCTATGGCTAAATTCAAATCGGCTAATAAAACAAAACCTAACAATAATATTATATATACAATTTAAAACGTAACCTAGTATACTTTAGAAAATAAAGGAAAATAGTTCATTAAATATTTCTTTTAATATTATAAATTAAAAGGCTATAAAAACTAATAAAGTATAAACAATACTTTATCAGGTCTATATACTAATCTATTTGATAATAGATTATTATTAATGAGCGAGCCTTTAATTAACCTCTTTTTGAAAAAGTTGAAAATTCTTCTACTCTTAATTTTAATCACATGAAATTTGGGGCCTAAAGCCTTATTAAAATTAATTTCTTGTTATATTATATGTAACCTGATACAACCTGTATATTTTAGTATACAATAATAAAAACCAAGGATATACAATACCTGATCAATAGTTATACTGCCTAGGTCTTATAGGTTAATGTTTAGTAAAAAAAATATATTACTTAGAGTAAAAGTAATATCTCCACTTTACCCTGTCCTTATTTATAAAAAAAAATGAGGGATATAGAGGGCTCGAACCTCTTATCTTTGATCTGCGTACTCCAAGAGTAAAACACGTAGAACCCTCTACAATATCCCTTAATATACATAAATATATAAAAATATACATATATTAATTATATTTATGTATATTAATTCCTTTTTTATACATATATTTTAAAAATAATAGAGTACCAATAGCGCTATTAAGGCGTCAACTTAGTTATACAGAACTTTGTATTGGTAAACTTACAAATGCGTGGGGTTTAGGTGGACTACTTAAACCTCACTCAAGTGAGTTATATGATCTATTTAATAATGTTTGTAAGACATCACTATAGAACTGAGGAGTTAATCAAGGATATCTACTAGTAACTTTACCTTCAACTAATTGTAGATATACTAAATGTAAAAATAATCAAGTAGCTACCACACTAATAATACTACCATAACTACTTACTAAATTTCAACCTGCAAATGCATCAGGATAATCACTAATTCTACGAGGCATACCTTGTAACCCTAGGAAATGTTGAGGGAAGAATGTAACATTAACTCCTATAAATAAGATTCAGAAATGAACCTTACTATATGTTCTGTTATATTCTAAACCTAATATTTTTGGTATTCAAAAGTATCAAGCACTAAATAATGCAAATACTGCTCCCATACTTAGAACATAATGAAAGTGAGCTACAACATAGTAAGTATCATGGAAAGCAATATCAAGAGAAGCGTTTGCTAAAACAACTCCACTTAATCCCCCAATCGTGAACATGAATACAAAACCTAAAGCAAATAACATACTAGCTGTTAATTGTAAAGATCCACCGTAACATGTAGCTAATCATGAGAATATTTTAATACCAGTAGGTACTGCTATAATTAAAGTAGCAGCGGTGAAATAGGCTCTTGTGTCGACATCTAAACCAACTGTGTACATATGGTGACTTCAAACAACAAAACCTAATACACCAATTGACATCATGGCATAAACCATCCCTAAATACCCAAACACACTCTTGTTAGAGCTAGCTGATATTGTAGTACTAATTATACCGAAACCAGGTATAATTAATATATAAACTTCTGGGTGACCAAAAAATCAGAAAAGATGTTGGTACAGTATAGGATCACCACCACCTGCAGCTTCAAAGAATGATGTATTAAAATTTCTATCAGTTAAAACCATGGTAATTGCACCGGCAAGTACAGGTAATGATAGTAATAATAATACTGCTGTAACAACTACAGCTCATCCAAATAAAGCTAATTTGTGTAATTTCATACCAGGACTTCTCATATTAAGTATAGTAGTTATAAAGTTAATTGCACCTAATAAACTACTTATACCTGATAAATGTAAAGCGAATATGGCTAGATCTACACTAGGTCCACTATGACTTTGTACTCCACTTAAAGGAGGGTACAATGTTCAACCTGTCCCTGCTCCATTTTCTATACCACTAGCAAATAAAAATAATATTAAACTAGGTGGTAATAGTCAGAAACTTATGTTATTAAGTCTAGGAAAGGCCATGTCTGGACCTCCTACTAATAAAGGTAATAAGAAATTACCAAATCCTCCTATTAAAGCAGGCATAACCATAAAAAATATCATTAATATTGCATGAGCAGTAATGATACTATTATATAATTGGTTATCTGCAATATATTGAACACCAGGTCCACTTAATTCTAATCTTATTAATACAGAAAAAGCGGTACCCAATAATCCAGAGAATAATGCAAAAATAAGATATAATGTACCTATATCTTTAGCATTTGAAGATAAAAACCATCTTTCTGTTCATAATGATATACTGGATTTTTGAACAGAAAGATTCGACTTATGTATCTTGTCTGTTTGCTCATAAGCTATCTCATTTTTATTTGAATTTAAGTTAAAAAGGGTATGGGCTGCAGGCAAACATCATATCCTTTACGCATTGCTTTTACATTATATGAATTTCCTATAAAAATAGTTTTAATAATTATAAATACAATGATTACATATAAATATTATACTTTATTGTAGTATATATAAAACAGCAAATGGTAGAAATACTATTTAAATTGTTTATTATTATTAAAAATAATGTCCATTATAGATTAGCTATTTAGGTTTACTTATATTTAATTTGTTTTATTAATAATCATTTTTAATCCTAGGGTGGTATATAAAGATGACCTATTATTTTTGGTATACGTACATAATTAGTAAATGGACTTATATAAATAAGATGTATATACATCAATAATATAACTCTAGGGTAGCAATATTAACCCCTTAATATAAAAGTAAAACATTACTTATTTTACTATATTCATATTAAGTCCGTTTGAGATTTAGCTTTTAGTAATTTTCTTATATTTAATTTAGATCAATAAAAAGGAATGTAGTAATTGAAAAACGTATGGTATAAACACATTAAAATTTGAGTTTTTACCTGAGTATACTGGAACAATATTTTGAATACTATTTAACAACATTATTAAAATTTACTAAACTCATATTCTATTTTTTCATATCTTTATATTTAGACTTTTTTCTATTTACACATAAACAATACAATATAAAAGCAAATATAACTAGAGTAAAAGGAGTATTATTAAAAAAAGAGGCACATAAAGAGGCGTAAAGGATTACCTATAGCTAAGGAATATTACAATATAAATACATAAATATATTCGGATTATTCTGATTCGAACATGACAATTCAGGTTACTTAGATTCGAACTAAGAAGGTCTCCGACCCAAACGGAGTGTCCAACCATCAGACTCTAACCTGTTATATTTATATTTATATCCAAATCCAAATATAAATCCAAATAACATAAATATAAATATAAATATATATTTAATAATCCTTAAAATATGATTTAAATGTGTAACCATTATATTATTTATCTTTATTTAAATATCTTCTTATAGTTCAATCACTAAGATTAAAGTACTTAGCAGTACTAATAATAGTTTAAATTCATTAACAATATTATTTGACTTATACAAAACTTCAACTTTTACACCACGAGTTTTTAAAGATAATTTTAATTTAGTATCTAGTGTTACAACTTTAGATTTATTATTAGCTCTAATTATAGACCTAATATTTTCTCCTATCATTTTTCTTGATTCATATGTCTTTTACAAAAAAAAAGAATGATTTATACCTGTATTATTAATACTCCTTTGATTTCTTGTTTTTTTTTTCTGATTGTTTACTACCTAAACGTAAATTAGCAACTTTTAAATTATTATACTTTGATTTTAACTGATTAAGAAAATATTGTTCTCTATTAATATATCTATTTTACAATATTCTAATATAAACTAAAATATACCAACAGATATCTATAATAAAACGACCTAAATCAAAAAATCTATATTTATTCATATTTTTATTAACTAGAGTCTAGTCTATATACTTTAATTGGTATATTACTCAGAGAATATCCGATTTGAACGGATGTGATTTATTAAATCAAATAAGTTTCAAGCTTATCGCCTTAAACCGCTCGGCCAATTCTCTTTTTATAAGTTTTAAGGATAAATACACAGATAATTTTATAATTTATGAATAAAGAAAAGCATAGCCTTATTATTATACAAAAACTTAATATAATTCTTCAGAGAATTGAACTCTGAACGTATCCTTATCAAGAATATGCTTTACCAATTAAGCTAAAGAATTTTAGTACCAAGAGCACTCAGACTTGAACTGAGAACGTAAAGTTTGGAGTTTCAAGTTTTACCATTAAACTATGCTCTTCATCTTATTCTTTGTTATTATAATCACTTCTATATTATTTTTTATTAATAGTAAATACCGCAACTTTACGTCCTTATAATTATATACATTTTTATAGCTTGATTATAGTATTTATTATAAAAAGCATGTATAAAAAAAGTATTTATAAAAGCAAGAGCACTCAGATTTGAACTGAGAACATAAAGTCTGAAGCTTCAAGTTTTACCGTTAAACTATGCTCTTTATGTAAATTTTGGCCTAATTTGTCATCCTAATTTACACCTTTTGTCTTCAGTAATATTTACTGTAAAACATCCTTTACCATCTACAAATCCTGTTACTCAATTAGGATTTAATTTATTTTTTATATTCATGTTTTATTGTTATTTTATATTAAAAAGACTTAAATTATCTAAATGTATATATTATCACTGTAGTTATACAACGGAAAGAAGGCGATTTGAACGCCTAAATCTTAAAGATATCGTTTAGCAAACGATTTGTCCAACCAATGACACCCTTTCCTTATAATTACTTTTATATTCCCTACTATATATTATTTAATAATTGTTAAATTATTTAAGACCTATGAGATTCGAACTCATATAACAAAGATTAAAAGTCTCGTATTTTACCGTTAAACTAAGGTCTCTTTATATATTATAATTAATATATAAACCTGCATATAAACAGAACAAGCTTTAAAATAATTTATTTTCATACACGTTTATTTTTAATTAAAAATATACAGTATTTTATAATAAAAATATTAAGAACCTCAGTAGTATATTGAAATAAACAGGAAAATTCAGACCACGTCCACGAAATGTCAGTATAGTATACTTGATTCTAAACCGAGATGATGGTTATCAGTAGAGTGGTATGCTAGTACACGTCATAAACCCACAGCAATAAAAGCTGTACCTATTATAACATGGAGTCCATGAAAACCAGTTCCAAAATAGAAACATGACCCATATATTCCATCACTTATAGTGAAAGAAGATACAGTGTATTCTACTCCCTGGAAACATGTAAATATTATAGCTAATAGTACTGTAACTAATATACCATTTAAAGCTCCCGTTCTATCCCCTTTTATTTTGGAATGGTGAGCATATGTTACTGTAAAACCAGAGGATAATAAAATTACAGTATTAAGCAGAGGTAGTTCAAAGGGATCAATAGCTTCTATCCCCATAGGCGGTCAATGACCACCCAATTCTATTGTTGGAGAAACAGCGCTATGGAAGTATGCTCAAAAAATAGCTAAGAAAAATAAGGCTTCACTTACTATAAAAAGAGTAACACCCATTATTAACCCTTGTTGTACGGCTAATGTATGGTTTCCTAAATAAGTACCTTCACTTATAACATCTCGTCACCAGAATGACATAGATAAAATAAGTGTTACAAAGGCTAACCCTAATATATTACTAGCACCACCAAAAGCATGCATAGTTAATACTCCACCCGTAGTTAAAGTTAATAATGCAGTACTCGTAAATATCGGTCAAGGTGAGGGTGATACTAAATGAAAAGGATGAGCCTGAAAACGACTTCTTATCGAGTTAGACATTAATTTATTAAATAACTATGAATAAATTTTAGATATTTTTCGGGTTATAAATAACTAGGAATAAATTTTAGATACTTTTCGGGTCAAATCGGTCTCGAACCGATATATTCTTTCTTGACAAGAAAGCCCTTGACCAATTAAGGTACTGACCCTTAATAAGATTAAAAATTTTATTCATATGCTTTTATAAAAGCATTACGGTTAATGGAATTCGAATCCATATCATCTGTTTGGAAGACAGTAGACCTACCATTGATCGATAACCGTTTTATTTAGAGACCTATTAAATTTAAACTCATGTAGCAAGTAAATAAAACAATAATTTATATTATTGTTATTGATAATACATATACAAATAACAAATAGATAACCTTTTGCTCCGTTTTTGCTTAAAGGCCGCCATAATCTATCATATAATAAGGAATAAAAGATTTGAACTTTTAACCAACCACGTGTAAGATGGTTGCTCTACCGTTGAGCTAATTCCTTTTATTGTGCATAAAAATGCACAATATTTGACTATATATACAAGATATATAAGATTTTCGATAAAATATATAATAAATAAAATAATAAGGTATATCTAGAATGTTCAAATAAACAAAAACAGGTGTTACGATTTTTGTTTTATTGTAATAACTATACTACCGACCATTGCCAATAATAATATAATAGAAGTTATTATTAACCATATACTATAACTTGTATACATTATATTACCTATACTTGTAATATGACTGGTCTCCGTTAGATTACCATCTCACACGTGACTAGTCACATAATATACTTCTCTATTCTCTAATGTTATACCCCTTAATTTAAATAATATATTTATAGGTATATTTAATAAACCAAAAAATATACTATTTGATGTATCACTTATATCAGTAAAATAGTCGTATGTTACGCTATATGGGATTATTTGACGCACAGGGTAATTAAATAAAATAATAATTATTATAGCTAAAGGTATACTATTACGAGTGTTATTGAATAGTTCACTTACTCTCACATTTATTAACATTAAAATGAAAAGAAAAAGGATAGATACAGCTCCTACATAAACTAATAAATAGGATAAACCAATAAAATTTAAGCCGAGTATTGTAAGAATACTAGCTATACACATAAATAACCCTATTAAAAATAAGACAGATTCTATAGGATTTTTAGTAATAATGACAAGTATTCCACATAAGATAGCAATTAATGAAAGTATATCTAATATTTCTATGTTATAACCGTTGGTACTTATTTCACTTACTACATAACTACTTTGCATTTTTAATATATATATTAATCACCCTGAGATAGACCTCGCTAATATTTAATAACTAATGAATAAATAAGGAAATAAATAATGTATAAAATATATAAAACTAACAAATAAAAAAAAATAGAAGTAATACCTAATACTTTATGCAGAGCATTATTATACCGCTATTGATACTATTATTAGTACTATTGGAACTATTATTATTTACCGTTAAACTAAGAATAAAATATTTATATAAAAAAATCTAAACATAAATAGTTAGCTAGCCTCAAATATGAATCGAACATATATCAAAATATTAACAGTATTTCGCTCTACCATTGAGCTATAAAGGCTGGAGGTAACTAAGTATAACTAGTAAGTAATATATACTTACATTTATTATTTACACTAAGTTACCGTTATTTTTAACCCTAAGTTAGTAAAAATGTTCTTAAATAAATAGAGAACCTATATAAGAAATATTTACTAACTTAGGGTTAAAAATACCCAAGACAAATACAAAATTACTTTTTATACTCAAGCGGTTAAAAAGTATCGATTTGTCACGACGTAAAGTGACGGAATTTGATAATAATAAAAATAGAATTGAGTATATAAGTATGAAAAGAATAAAAGAGTTGCACTTTTATCTATACCATTTTTTTTTAGCATATACTTTATTTAAGCTAATTCTTCATATAAAGTACTCTATATTTAGATATATATATACAATATAACTTATGTTTAGGTAACGTAAATATACTTTATCTTTAGTTATTAGGAAGAAAAGGAATCGAACCTTCGACAGCTCGTTGCTACTGAGTTTACAGCTCAACCCGTCTAACCAACAAACGGAACCTTCCTTGGTATTGTTTATATTAATCAATCCCGTGCAACTTCCACTACACGAACCTTATTTCGACTTAACACCAATCAAAGTCACACATACGAAAACCTATTATAAGTATATATAGAACTAATTATCTACAATAAATGAAAAATAATAGGCCAAACTTATTGCACATACTTCTTTCGGCGCCTGACGAGTAGTTAGTACCTTCCTGAGATAAAATTCACCGTGACGTGGTGATACACGATTACTAGTAATTCCTTATTCATGCAATCGAATTTCAGACTACAATCCTTGTTTTATCCTATTTTGTTTAGATTAGCTTTTATTTGCATATTTCGCATCATATTGTATAGGAAAATGTGGCACGTCTATCGCCCACAACATTAAGGCCATGATGACTTGTCTTGCTCCCTATTATCACTTCCGATATACTGGTGAACTGCTTTAATTAACTTGAAGAAATGTGGCTTTCTTTGGCACATAACCAAGTCAACAACTAAAGCAAGGGCTTCCGTTAATTTAAAGGATCCAACCAATATCTCACGACATTAACTGAAGACAGCCGTGCAACGCTTGTAATATCTAAAGTTTAAATCTTTTTTGTCAAAAAAAGAAAAAAAAGGCACTTATGATACTATACAAGTTGTGGTAAGGTTTTTCGCGTACCTACGAATTAAATAACATACTTCACTACTGGTTTCAAAAACGGTCTAATGATTTCAGTTCCTGCGTTGCCACATTACTCTTGAGGTGGAATGCTTCCACTTTCATTTATAGTCTAAAAAATTTTCTAACCTATGGCATTCATCATTCTCTGCTTGGACTACTAGGGTATCTAATCCTGTTCGTTACCCGAGCCTTCGTCCCTCAACGTCAGTTATTAAATAAAAGGTTGCTTTCGCCGTTACCAGTCCTCATGGTATCAAAGAATTTCAACTCTACTCCACAAATACTCACCTCCTCAAATCAAACTCTAGTATAAAGATATCTTGTTAAAGATTCATAAATACCGTCTAGGTACCCTTTAAACCTACTAAAGATGAATAACACTAGTCTTCTACGTATTGCCGCGACTGCTGGCACGTAATTTGGTCAAGACATATAGATATAAAATTGTCATAATCAATCATATACCTAGAACTTTATTCGATAAAATCGATTCTATCACGTCAGCCTGAAATAAAAGCATTCACTTTTTTTCCAGTTAAGGAAGTTAGAGTTTTAATTTTCTAATTTCACAGACTGTAAAGATAAAGCTTTAAAATTCATAATAGGCTAATGAACTTTAAAACAAAATCCGTAGCACGCTCGTGTTATTACACGCGCGTACGTCTATCTAATATAATTAAGGTAATTATTATTTAAATTACATAATTAAATATACTACCCGTTAATAGTTAGTCTAACACTAGACAATACATTCCCCCAAGTTGCTGGTTCAGCCGTTAGGCCATTGACCAATATTCCCCACTGCTGTACAATTCGTATTGGGGTTTTTTCAGACCCAATGTGATCGATCGACCTCTCAGCCTCGACTACGGAATTTTAAGCTGGTTAAGCCATTACCTTAACTACTACTTATCCGAAATATTCATGGTCATCTTAAAGCGGAAACATTCTTCCTTTAATTTATAAGGTATTTATTAACCCTACTTTAAGGCAGCCTAAATATCATTTACTCACCTGTACACCACTTCTAATGAAATAAACAATAAAAAACTCTTTATTAAATTAGACGTACGATTAGCATGTGTCAAGCATTTGGATAGCGTTCATTCAGAGCCATCATCAAACTCAATTTATTAAACATATTGGTGTAGATAAATATTGTTTCAATATCTGTAATCAATTTTTCATCAACTATTATAATTGCCTATTTTTTTTTATCTACACCAATTCTAAGAGATGTTACATTAATAATACACATATATTAATAAATTATGCTAAAGATAATTATCGCTTATACGTATAAATAGTTTTAATAAGGGATATCATAATATCTCGCTCAATTAATAATAACTATAAATTATTAATTAAAATATAAATCATAAACTAATAATAAATTATTATTAATTAAAATTATCCCTAATTTTTAGTCATAGCACCCTATGAGGCTAGGTTAGATAAATTAAATTTTGTATAAAGTTGGATACCTTTAACCCGGGTTCTGTTTTAGTTATTAATCTACAATAAGGCTTAACAATGGGCTTGTGTTTGCATAATAATATTTTACTGTAAATAAATTTTAGATTAACAATTTATTATTTACATATAACTATAGTAATAACTATAGAAAAAGATTAATATTTTCTGTTTAATACCCTAGCTTTTACTTTACACTCATTAGTTATGTGTTAATGTTTAATAAGCGCCGGATTTTCCTGTACTATATTTAATAGCACTTATACTATTAGTATCACTAAAATATACTTTAAAATAATCTAAGATTACTTATTATAAAAATCGTATTTAAAATATAAAAATATTAATTTATGTTAAATAAATTTTACATTATATACCTTTATTAAATATTATTTATATTAATGTTCTGTACCTAAAAATAAAATAAAGAAAACAATAAACAGTAACTCACTCTATTAAGCGTGCATAGGACTTGAACCTATATTAAAACGGCCGAAACGTCTGGTTCTACCATTAAACTAACACGCCTATATACGACACTTAAAAAAAATGCCGTATATACTTTAAATTAATTTATAAAAATAGAAATAAAACTAAAGATAGTAGTAATACCCTTAAATAATAGTAATATTATTCTTATTCTTACTTTAGGCTTAATATAACTTATCACTTGCTTTTGCAAGTATCCGAATAATAATACACTAAACTTTTAGGTAAAATACTACTTACTTACTTTGTATAGGTAGACTTGCAGTAGAAGTATTAGCTAATTCAATTAAACTATTTTCTATTAAACTAATTAAAGGTACTATTATTAAGAAGTGAGCAAAGTATATTACTGTACTTATTTGACCAAATTCTATAAAAGGAGATTCAACGTGTTTAGCCCCTAATTGCATTAATATTAAGAAATTACCTACAAAAACATAAAAAACTATTTTACTTAAAGGTTTAAATTGTATACCTCTACTTCTACCTAAATCAGTAAATGGCATAGTTAGTAAGATTAATATAGAACTAAGCATAGCAATAACACCTAATAGTTTATTAGGTATTGATCTTAGTATAGCATAAAAAGGTAATAAATATCATTCAGGTACTATAGCAGGTGGAGTTTGCATAGGATTAGCCATAACATAATTATCACTATCACCTAAAATATTAGGCATAAAGAATACAAACACACTTAATACAATAATAAAAATGAAAATAGTAATTAAATCTTTAAATAAGAAATAAGGTGCGAAAGGTAATCGATCAATATTACCTGATACACCTAGGGGATTACCTGATCCTGCACTGTCATGTAGTGCAATAAAATGCATTAGAACTAATGCAACTAATACAAAAGGTAATACAAAATGTAAAGCAAAGAATCTATTTAAAGTAGCATTATTTACACTAAATCCCCCTCAAAGAAATTCAACTATATCTTGACCAATTCAAGGTATAGCACTCATAAGATTAGTAATAACTGTAGCACCTCATAATGACATCTGTCCATAAGGTAAAACATACAAACTTACTTATTATATACAAAAAGGTTGTATATAAAAGCTGTAATAACTTTAATCTTCGTATATTACATTAGCGTAAACTAAAAGTTCCGACTGTGCATTAAGCATCATTTCAGACACCCATCAGTGACCCAGTCTGTCGCGATCTTATAAAAAACCGACGATCTCTAACTATTAATCCTATAATTAATATTTAATTTATCCTAATTTTAAATATAATAAAATTTAAGTTCTTTGATCGTTTTCACTAACATTGCCAAGAAAAAATTACTTTTTTCTCAATATCCCCGTCGGGTTATTCTGCTTTATTATCTTTTATTTTCCTTTATAGGTTACATAAAAATTTCAACTCACAGGACTATAATTTAAATACATAAACAAATATTCTTAATTTTACAACAATATTAAGAACATTAACAACATAATAATCGATGCTAACTAAACATAGTCAACAATTCAATTTTTTTTTAACAACTTGCTCTCACTTTTTAGGGCTCTATGTACTGTCTTTACAGAACAATTTAAATTTCTAGCTGTCAATACGACACTAGGGTATTTACCGTAAACAGTCTGGTCTAAATTATAAACTATTATAGGTTTAGATGTTTTCTTCATATTTTCTAATGATTGTTCTGAATAAACTGGTTTTATTCTGTTTAAAGCCTTTTCTCTCATTAATTCTATAGTTGCATCTGAGAATTTTTTATTTTTATTCAAACTTCCTATTTTATCTCTACGCTCTTGGCTATAACTAGTTTTCATTCTTATTCTAGTTAATTCACTATGCTTATATCCAAAAGTAGAGCCAGCTTCAGTCAAGATATTATAATTAGGTAATAAAGATTTTAAATAAAAGTCTTCCAAGTTTAACAACTTTTTATTGTTTTCCTGGGTTACTATCTCGGGGAAAATCTCTATAACCAAAAAGGCAAATTCTGATATTTTGTATTTTCTTACTGCATTTTTTATTACTTTGCTTCCGGTAAAATTAACCAAATGACTAGAAAATCTTTTATGTATTCTGTTCGTAGAAGCCGAGCCTATATAATAATCCAAAGTAACTTTATTTAAAATCAAATAAATACCACTAAGACCTCTAGTATCTTCCAATATATTTTTCTTGGTAAAGCTTTCACCTAAGTCTTCATAAACATATATAGGTTGAAGATTTTTGTTTAAAATAAATTCTGTTAATATTTTTGAATTAGAACAGTTTCTACTAGTTGAATAATGTCTTCTACCTTTATGATTATATTTGTTTTTTGAATCAGTAGAAAAATCCGGTTTTATCTTTTCTGATTCAGTAGATGGTTTTTCTCTAAACAGTTCTTCTAGGTAAAAAGATTCTTGATTCTCTTCACTAGGACGAAAAAAAGTATTTAGTTTTTCGAAAAAGTCTTCTTTTCTTTCTTCATCTAAAGCCAATGATATTACTATTAATAATCTTAATACAAGTACTAATATTATTGTTCTAATAGCATTAAGTATTAATGTAACTGAAATAAAAGAGCTTTCTAAATTATACTCAATATATGGGTATGGTTTAGGTATTATATTTGTATGTTGTTGTTTTTGTTGTTGATTTTGTTGTTGTTGTTTTTTTGTATTTAAACCATTTTGGGCTATTGTTAAAAAACCCAGGAAGCCTGTAATAATCATAAGTAGAAATATTATAACACCAATGACTCAGACTAAAGTTCGAGGTGTTCTATATGATCCATAGTATAAACCTTTACCTATATGTAAATAAACTATAAAGAAAAAAGCTGAAGCAGTATTACTATGTAAATAACGAATTAATCACCCGTTATTAACATCACGCATAATATGCTCTACCGAGTTAAAGGCTTCTAATACACTAGGGTTATAATGCATGGCTAAAGTTACACCAGTAATAATTTGTATTACTAAACAAACACCCAGTAAAGAACCAAAATTTCATAAATAGCTTAGGTTAGTCGGTTGTGGCGAATCAATTATATAGGAATTAATTATTTTTAATAAAGGATGACTTTTTAAGAATCTCATGTATTTATTTTTTTTTTATTTATATATATATATATTTAATAGTCTAGATATAAGAATATCTAAATGTTAAATTAATATAAGCTTAATTAAACTATATTTTTATGTATATATTATAAGTCTATGTAATTTTCTATTAATAATTCTATTAATTTGATAAAGTATAGTTATACATAGAACCCTGGATATTAAGGTAAAAATTTTTACCTTGTTTCAGTTAAGATAAAAAAAAAGAATACCTTCAAATTTATTATGCCTTTTAATGTAAAGGAATCTAACAATAATACACTTAATACTTGTGTAAAAACCACATATAAACTATATAGGTATAAGTAAACTCTAAAAAAAATAAGTAAAAAAAAATGCCTCAACTAGTACCTTTCTATTTTATAAATCAAGTAATATTTTCTTTTATATTACTAATATTAATTATATTTATCATTTCAAAATACATCTTACCCCGATTTGTGCGATTATTTACATCACGTATGTTTATTACTAAATTATAAGTTAATCGTCTTTTCAGTAAATGTGTATAATAATCTAAATTATAATAAGCGCACTAGTAAATTAAAAAAGATAGTATTTATTTCTATACGTGCAGTCTATTTAATAAAAAACGATATACCTTTATAATGCCTTGCAGGGCATGACACTTATATAAGTTATAAGTGGTTCAATTTATAAAAATTATTATATATTCATGTCCTGTAGGTTTAAAATACATGTTATTATTATATTTTTAATTATAGTCTTTATTTCTTTTGCTTGTAATATCTTGGTTATACAAAAAAAATTAGAAAACACGTAAATATATTTTTTTTACCATGAATATAAATATGTTAACAGAAAACCAAATTATAAGTCAATTTGAGATTACTACTCCTTTAGATCAATTTGAAATAAGAGACTTATTAAGTTTTAATATGCCCATTTTAAATAACTTACATTTATCTTTAACAAACATAGGATTATATTTAACTTTAGCTGTTTTTTTTGCTTTAACTTTATCTATATTAGCTACTAATTATAATAAAATAGTTAGTAACAACTGATCAATCAGTCAAGAATCTTTATATGCTACTATACACAGTATAGTAACAAACCAAATTAATGCTACAAAAGGTCAAATATATTTTCCATTTATTTATACTTTATTTATATTTATTTTAATAAATAATTTAATTGGTATGATACCATATAGTTTTGCTTCCACTAGCCATTTCATATTAACTTTCTCCCTTAGTTTTACTATAGTTTTAGGTGCAACTATTTTAGGATTCCAAAAACATGGTTTAATATTCTTTTCCTTATTAGTTCCAGCTGGTTGTCCTTTAGCTTTATTGCCTTTATTAGTGTTAATTGAATTTATATCCTATTTATCTAGAAACGTTTCTCTAGGTCTGAGATTAGGTGCTAATATATTAAGTGGTCACATGTTATTAAATATTTTAGCTGGTTTTACTTACAATATTATGACATCCGGGTTTATTTTTTTCTTTTTAGGTTTAATACCTTTAGCTTTTATAATCGCATTTTCTGGTTTAGAATTAGGTATTGCTTTTATACAAGCTCAAGTGTTCGTAGTTTTAACTAGTAGTTACATTAAAGATGCATTAGATTTACATTAATCTTTTTATCATAGAGCAAAGTATAATTTCTATATATCAAGGTCTTTAATAATTTTAAGCTACAATTAAATTTAAGAGCTTAAACTTAGTTAGTTTTATTTCTATTTTTATAAATTAATTTAAAGTATATACGGCATTTTTTTTAAGTGTCGTATATAGGCGTGTTAGTTTAATGGTAGAACCAGACGTTTCGGCCGTTTTAATATAGGTTCAAGTCCTATGCATGTTAACAAAAAAGTTTTTTAAAAATAACAACACAATTTAAGCTAAATAATAAATATTTTTATTTATTAAATTTTATACTTTTAGTTTTAGACTATTTATGTATTTAAACCTATGTATATATTATATAACCTAGCATTAAAAAATTAGTATACATAGAAAATATATAACTATAATTAAAAAGATTTTTGTAGTTGAATAGTTATATTCTATTGTTAATATAATTTATATAATTTTGCCTTACTCTTATTAACCTAGAATAAAAAACAAATGTTACTTACCTTAATATCTGTAATTGAAGTTCTTTTAATTGTTGTTCCTGTTTTATTAACTGTAGCTTATGTAACCGTAGCCGAAAGAAAAACCATGGCTAGTATGCAAAGAAGATTAGGTCCAAATATAGTAGGTTATTATGGTCTTTTACAAGCATTCGCGGATGCTTTAAAACTTTTATTAAAAGAATATGTTTCACCTACACAAGCTAATTTAGCTTTGTTTTTTCTTGGTCCGGTTATTACATTAATATTTGCTTTGTTTGGTTATTTAGTAATACCATTTGGGCCTGGTTTATCTTTAAATGATTTAAATCTAGGTATACTTTATTTGTTAGCCGTATCTGCTTTATCTACATACGGTATACTTCTAGCTGGTTGAAGTGCTAATAGTAAATATGCTTTCCTAGGTTCATTAAGAAGTACTGCACAACTAATCAGTTACGAATTAATTTTAAGTTCTGCCATTTTACTTGTGGTAATGTTAACAGGTAGTCTAAATTTATCTATTAATATAGAAAGTCAGAGAGCTATATGATTAATAGTGCCTTTATTTCCTATATTTATTCTTTTCTTTATAGGTTCTGTAGCGGAAACTAATAGAGCTCCTTTTGATTTAGCTGAAGCAGAATCGGAACTTGTTAGTGGGTTTATGACAGAACATGCAGCTGTTATTTTTGTTTTTTTTTTTTTAGCTGAATATGCTAGTATAGTGTTAATATGTATATTAACTAGTATATTGTTTTTAGGTGGTTATTTATATGATTATTTCCCATCATTATTTCCTTTAATACAATATTTGGATTTTGATTATTATATAAATAATTTACATAGTGAAAGTACATTTTCAGGTTCTTCAATAGAAGGATTGTTATATGGTTTATCTTTAGGTCTAAAAACATGTATTATGATATTTATATTTATATGAGTTAGGGCTTCATTTCCTAGAATACGTTTTGATCAGTTAATGTCTTTTTGTTGAACTATATTATTACCAATAGTGATAGCTTTTGTAATATTAGTTCCTTGTTTAACATATGCTTTTGAAATAATACCCAGTAGTATAGATTTAATATAAAAGTTTACCCTAAAAAAAAGTAAATTTATAATATAAATAAATAGTAAATCGATTAGCAATTTAGACAAAAAAGTATATAAATAACCTTTTTTAAAGTATACTACTTTAAGCTAAATAATAATGATATTTATATAACGTATTTTGTATTGCTAATACTAAGTGTTTTATAATATAAATACACATAATATAAAAAAATATATTAATAATAATCATTTTATTATTCTTTTATATATTAAAAATAGGATATAAACTCTTATTAGCTCAATGGTAGAGCAAGATACTTCTAATATCTTGATCCAGGTTCGAATCTTGGATAAGAGCTATTTTTTATTATCCTTTATTGATAAAAATTATATATGGTTATATCTTAACCTTATTGGTTTATATACTTAACTTATTATATGGTACTTTTATGGTTTTATTTAACAATAATTTTTTGTATTTTAAGACATCACATAAATTAATTATTGATGATAAAATAATTAATTATTTTAAAAACGGGCTAATTATTTATTAGAATAGTTATTGAAGCTCAAATTAATGAATCTTATAATAAGGGGCTTACTGGTTTTATAGTGACTTTATATTAGGCAAAAAAAAGAAATATACTTACTATTTAAGGCGGTTATGATTTTAAATAGTAAATTGTTATGTCTTTAAATAGTAAATTATTATTAGTTTAATTGGTAAAGCTATATATTTGGATTATTTTTATATTTGGATTATCTTTATATAACTTCTATTCTTAAATGGTAGTGTGTGCCTTTTTTTTCATTAAAAACTTGAAAGGACTAATAGCTAGCTAAAAAAGCCCCTTAAAGGGACTTTTTTTAGCTTAAAAATATACAATTAATTTTCCTCTCTTTTTATCCAAATATATTTATGTATTTATATTGTAATATTCCTTAGTATTGTATTAGATATTAGATAAATTTTTCTATACTATTATTTTTTTAGTATAGGAAAGTATGTAAAGAAACTATTAGGGATACCTAGCTATATATTAAAGAGAAACAATCATTTAACTTGGCATTAAGTCCAGCCAGACTTCCCTTTATAAACATGTTAATTACTGTATAGGGAGCTGAGATAGCCATGAACTCTTAGAGAAATTCAATAATAAACGTAGTGAACTGAAATATCTTAGTAACTATAGGAAAAGAAATCAAACGAGATTCTATGATTAATGTGAATTAAAATAGAAAAGCCTAAGCATATATTAGGATTAATAACTTTACAATAAACTAAAGAGATGAGTATTTAATACAATAAACTAAAGAGATGAGTATTACAGTTATTAATCCTAATATACATAAACAAGTAAAACGGGTAAAACCTGTTTGAATACATAGGGGAACCTTCCTCTAAGGCTAAATATAATATATAAGCGACAGCGTATAGTACTGTGAAGGAAAGGTTTGAATTAGTAGTTTTATAAGCAGCTCGAGTTAAGTTTAAAAAATAAATGAGAGCGTACCTTTTGCATAATGGGTCAGTGAGTTAATGTTAGATGCGAGCATGTGTTATACATGTGCCTAGATAAACCAATTATGAAATAATGAAAAAGTATCTAAAATTAGACCCGAAGCCTGGTGATCTTACTACAGTCAGGGTTATAAAAGCCCGAACGGGTTATCGTTGTAAAGATATCCGAAGAACTGTGGTAAGTTAGTGAAAGACAAAACTGACTAGGATAGCTGGTTTTCTGCGAAACCTATATAAGTAGGTAATTCAAGATACATCTTAGCAGGTACAGAACTGTGATCTCAGGCAACTTATGTTTATTTATTTTCTTTTTTTGTATGTAATGTATGAAAAACTTAATAAAGGGCATATTTTGCATATATCGGGCAACCGTGAAGGTTTTATCGGTGAGTATTCGCACTCGGAAGGGCAAAGATGAGTATTGAATAATCGGACATAGTACGATAAGGTTGTATGTCTAAAGGGAAACAGCCCAGAACAAGTGTTAAGGTTCCAAAATTATTGTTAAGTGAAATTAAGGGAGTTTATATTTAATACGACTAGGAAATAGGCTTAGAAGCGGTCATTTTTTGAAGATCTCGTAACAGAGCACTAGTTTAGTGAACTATTGTTTACATTGATAGTAGCACCGAAAATTTAGCGGATCTAAATAATATACCGACACCTTGTCCATATTTACTAATAATTTAAATTATTATATCTGGTGGGGTAGCGGAACGTTGGGTAAATAGTTAGACTTATTCTTTTCAAGAATAATTATAAAATATCCCAAGTGATAATGCTGACATGAGTAACGAAAAAGGGGCCTTTAAATCCCACTATGGGGTCCAACAAACTAAATAGATGAGGAATCATAGGAGTCCCCTCGCCTAAAGCTTATGGATTTTATAAAGTAACGGCCTCTAAGTTTATTAACCTAAAGGATTAAACGATGAGAAAATCTACATTACACAGTAACAACCTTGCTCTGCAAAGACAATACTTATTTTAACGTATAAAGGGATGCATCTATTTAGATGTGTATTACTACAATAAACTAACTAGATGAGAGTATACCGTTATATAAATAAATTAAAAAAATTATAATAACGTTCTTTAATAAGTAAAGTGAAAAGGGTTCTGGAAAAACAGTAATGGGGTGCATGTTATGTTAAACTTTACAATAAACTAAAAAGATGAGTATTGTATAATAAGATGCACCCAACCACAACCGTACCTAGAAACTACCACAAGTAAGCTAGTAGAGAATACGAAGGCGTTTGAGTGAACAATCATTAAGGAACTCGGCAAACTAACTACCGTAACTTAGGGATAAGGAGAGCCATTCCTCCTGATGTATATCAGGTAAAGAATAGGAAGCATGGAATAGTGTTGTACGACTGTTTAATTAAAACAAAGCACTCTGCAGTAAGATGATAAATCAAAGTATTGAGTGTGATTTCTGCCCGATGTCGGCTGGTTAACGGATTTGCTAAGTTGACTAATATAAGCTTGGCTTAGAAGGAACCCCCGATCAATGGCGGCCTTACCTATGAGGGTCCTAAGGTAGCGGAATACCTTGGCCGTTAAATGCGGTCTTGCATGAATGATTTAACGATACAACAGCTGTCTCGATGATTGGCTCAGTGAAATTGGAATAACTGTGCAGATACAGTTTACCTCTAGTTAGACGAGAAGACCCTATGCAGCTTTACTGTTGCTATTTATTGAATATTACATAATGGATTTTAGATATAAGGTAGTTGACGGTATAACTAAAAATTATGCAGAACACCATTGAAACACCTTTATTTTATTTGTCATATTGGCGGGCATTGCCTGCGTCAAAGTACTAAATATATTTTTGGTATAATGATTAACCCTCTTTTTAGGGGACAATTGGTAGGAGGCAGTTTATGCGGGGCACAGATCCCATAAAAAGTACCTGGGTGTATCCAAAGTTAAATTTGTAATACTATCATTAAATTATGATAATTAAATATATAATGTTTGTTAGATAATAAATTTTATATACTTTTTTTTAGTTTGTTATTTGGTATAGCTTAAGCTATAACTAATCCAATGATATATATATTGAGTTATAACTATTATTTTTTATTCAAGTAAGATTTTAACTATATGGAAAATAGTTGTAATTAAATAATTAAATAGCCGGACTTTATTCAAAATAAGAAAAATGGAAAGATTATTCTAATTTTTTTAATTATATTATTAGTATGTTTATTTAAACATATATCTAAGTCACTAATAATATAATTATGTTTATTACTTGTCAAGTTTAATGGCTTAATCTTGCTTTACTGTCTGACTTACACGTCTATCAGTCGCGTAAGCGGGGCATATGATCACAAGATGCAGAAAGGAAAGGTCTTGGATTATTGAAAAAGCTACGCTAGGGATGTTAGTCCTCCAATGTTTTATGACCTTAAAGGTATAAATCTCTTGGTATTTAATTGGGTTAATTTCAAGAATGACTTTATGCTAAGCAAAAGTTAACTTGAAGCGAAATTTACTTTGGCATTTTTATTTAAGTAAAACCGTTCAACGACTAGAAGGTGAGTTATGCTAACAATACTCTTTCTATTGGCACCCAACATTTTTATTCTTTATTAAAAAACAAACAAAAATATAGTACCATAATTTTTTGGTTTAAACCTGGTATTATATTTAAATGAAGCCGCTTTTAGGTCTCTTTACACGGCGAAATAGTCTTGATAAAATATTTTATATATAAAAAAAATATATATTAAGCTTATTAAACTTATCAAACTTATTAACTTTTATTATGAAATCAGAAAAAAAATTTTTACAACTTAAACTTGAAAAAAATATACCCCTTGTTTTTGAAAAAAAAAAAAATAAATCTACTATTAAAACCATAAAGTATATAAATAGTGATATAGGTAAAACAAAACATTACCCGGCTGGAGCTCAAGAATGGTATAATAGTATATATACATATAATAAAAACTATGTTAAATCTTTACCCGTTTTAGATAAAAGCCTAGCTAAACTTTTAAAAAGTTATTGTAATATGTGACCTAAACAAAGGACTTATAAAAAAAGGCCCAACTTACTAATGAAATATTTAGATCAAAATAGACGTAGTCTTACTTGAAAAGAAAGAAGACTATTAATAAGATCTAATCCTATTAGACCTATTAAACTTTATAAACGTTCAAAAATAAGAAACAAAAGTATTAAAAAAATATATGTAGGTAAAGGAAATTTGAAACATACTAATAATAAAGTAATTGTTACTTTATTTACATATAATATACCAAAATTTTTTCTATTAAGAAATATAAAAAAACTTATTTGATCTTTCTTTTCTCCGCGTCAAGAGGAGTATTGGTATGAAAAAAAAAGAAAAGTACTAGCAGAAATAGAAGGTGAAATGAAAATAGTGACAAAAAAAGATCCAGAAAAACTTTATAAACCCTATACTTTACCTAAACGTCTTGTTAGGGTTATTACCTGAATTACAGAAGATAAAAAGGATAAAAACAATGTTAATGAAGTGGCTAAAAAAAAACGGATTTTATTTTATAATAGACGTTTAACTTTCTATGAATACTTAAACTCTTCTTTCAAATTATTTAAAACATGATCTATTAAAGATATTTATAGGACTGTTTATATGAAGGATCAGGAATGAGAATTCTCTCGAAGATTTATTCCTATGGATACTATAGATAGAGCTGAAAGATTAAGTAAAATTAAAGATTACCCTACATTTTTAAAAAGTTCTTACTATAATCTCCTTTGTTTTACTATTTTAAAAATAAAAAAAACTACACTAAAACTAAAAGTAATGATTAAATACTATAAATATTTAACCATGCTAGTACAAAATAAAGTATTGAATAATAAGGAAAAACTTTTCGTTTTTACTAGTAAAGCTAATAAGTTTAATGTATATAAATACCGTAATACACCTAGATATGTTTATACTAAACTTAAAGAAAAAAAAATATATTTAGCTAGTTTATTAAAGTTTGTTTGGTTACTTTTCATTAATGATGTTAAGTTTAATAATCCCTTGTTAGTATCCAAATTAAAATACTTAGTTAATAACTTGTATGATAAAGAGGTAGAATTTAATATTATTGAGTTAACAAAAATGCATTTAAATAGTGATATTTATACTCAGGGTGTAGCTTTAAAATTAACAAAAAGAGAAAATCAATTATATTGAGTTTTAAAAAAATCTTTAAAAAAAGCACGTTTACCTAATAAGGAGAGATTAAGTGAAAAATTTAATAATTTTAATAAACATGAATACCTTGCAAATAAAATAAGAAATAGTTATATAAATTCCATGTTTGAAAAAACATTCGAATACAATTATACTGATTCTTTAAATAATTTATTAATAGGGTTGTTTACGGAGGTTAAGGATTTAACAATAGATGTTAAAGATAGACGTCTAAGAACCATAACTACAGAACCTGTATTTTTAAAAAAATATGTGCTTTGTAATTTAAAACATTTAAAATTGGGTGGTATAAGAGTAGAAGCTAAGGGTAGATTAACTAGACGACTTATTGCACAAAGATCTGTCTTTAAAATGCAATATAAAGGTGGTCTAAAAAATCTTGACTCTTCTTTTAAAGGAGTACCCGCTGTTATGCTAAGAGGTTTTGTTAAATCTAATGTAGAATATTCTTTTATTAAATCTAAAAATCGTATAGGTGCCTATGGAATTAAAGGTTGGGTAGGTAGTTTTTAAAAAAAGTTAAACTATGTCCCCATCCCCCTTTTTTTTTTTACTTATTTATGCTATATTTTTATTAAGAAATAATATTTCTTAATCTTTAACATTCTTTTTATAATCTACTAGTATTAATATACTCTTTGTTTTTAAATCTCACATTGCATAACCGTTTAATACCGCGTTGCATACTTTAATCTCGCGTTGCATAATAGTTTAATCTCGCGTTGCATAATAAAGAAAATAAAATGAAGAAATAGTCTGAACCATTTTGTGAAAAATGGAAATAAAGAATAAATCTTTATTAACAAACTTGAACAGGCTAATTGCGTCAGGGAGTACAAATATAGGACGCAGTTTGGCACCTCGATGTCGGCTTAACTTATCCACATGGATGCAGGAACTATGAAGGGTTCGACTGTTCGTCGATTAATAAGTTACACGAGCTGGGTTAAATACGTCGTAAGACAGTATGGTTTCTATCTTCTAGAGGGAATTAGAATAAAATAAGGATAGCCCCCTCGTACGAAAGGAGCTGGGTATATTAACCTCTGGTTTACCTGTTGTTTATGTGTCCAATGTTACTTTCACTTAAGTAAATTTATAGCATAGGCACGGCAGGAACGCTATGTTAGTTAAAGATAAGTACTGAAAGCATCTAGGTACGAAACTTACTTTAAGATATTCTTAAATATACGTAGTAGAACATTACGATTTTGTTAACTTAGTTAATTTATTTTCAAAATATAATAACTATGTTTATAATAAATAGGTTTTAGCTCCAAGAATTTTAATGTTTTTAGGCATAAAATACTAATTTTGTATATTACTGGTCACTCTAGATATCCTACATAAATACAATAAAAAAAATTTTTTTAGCTAATAATTAATTTTTATATATTTGTTATAATATAACCGCAAAACAGCACAAAACCATAAAATAGCCTGGTTAGCATAAAAGAAATGCAGCTGTTTTGTAACCAGCAGAAGTAAGTGCGATACTTGCACCGGGCTTTAATTATAAAATTAGGCCTTATAGTCAAGCGGTTAAGACATGATGTTTTCATCATTATATGCGAGGGTTCGATCCCCTCTAAGGCTATGTAATTATAACTATTTTTTTTAGTTAAGTTTATAAATATACTTTAAAGAACATTTTTTATATTTATTTACCTTTATGCCGTTTTATTTTTATAGTAAGCAAGCATTAAATTTAAAGTTACAATTATTATTTATAATGCGGGTTGGTGTAACAGAAACATAACTGGCTCATGCCCAGTTGATCAAGGTGCGAATCCTTTACCCGCACAGGTCTAAAGATATTATTACAAAGGTTATAGCTTAATTGGTAAAGCAAGCTGCTCATGACAGCTGAGTTGAGTGTTCAACTCACTCTGGCCTTACTATATCTCGTAATACTTTATAAAACCATTCTGCGGTGGTCTTAGTTATGGCTTTAAGACTACCTCTCCTTAGATCAGTGTTAGAGTTACTCTGGTTCCGCAAAGGGGGGGGGCTAATAAATAGGGACGCCACTTACAAACGGCTAGGATCCCTCTACAGATCTTTATCCTGTACATTACCATATTTAAAGCCCGTGGACATTTTAAGTCCATAATTAACTTTTTTGGGTATTTGTTTTAGACAGTCCTAGGCTTTTATAGTGCACTGAATGCTAGTTTAAATTTTATAATAAATCCGAGTGCTGGAATTGGTAGACAGGACGAACTTAAGCTTCGTTGATTAATCTCGTGGAGGTTCAAGTCCTCTCTCGGATATATAAATAATTAATAACATAGAAAACCACTTTTTTTTTTAATTTATTTTAAGCGACTTTAAAAGACTATCTTAAAAAATAATTTAAACATTAAATTAACCTTTAGTTAAGCTTAATAATTAAGTATTTTTTTTTTATGTAATGAGTAAAGGGGGGGGACATAGTTTAACTGGTAAAACTACGATTTTGCATATCGTTATTTCAGGATCGAGTCCTGATGTCTCCAGCTTATTTCACTAATATAATATGAATATGAATTCAAATAAAGATTATATAGTTCTAAACCCAGAGAATAAATATAGTAATATGTAAAAAAAATTTTTTTATGTAGAAATTAAATAATACTTTTTTGATAAAGAATAGGTAAATAATAATATTTAGATATATATTATTTATCTTAATATTAAATAGTTCGAGAAGCTCAACCTGGTAGAGCGGAACTCTGAAGATGTTTAGGTTGTAAGTTCAAATCTTATCTCGAGCAATTGTTTTTAAAGGTAGTGATGGAATTGGTAGACATGAATAGCTTAGGACTATTTGATTTTATATTTTATCCGTTCAAGTCGGATTTACCTTAAATTAGGTTTATTATATTTATTCTGTATTATACCTGTTTTTCATAACAATATGTTGTAGACTAATTGGTAAGTCATAAATTTTTGGTGTTTACCGTTGAGTGTTCGAATCACTCCAACATAATTTTTTTTTTATTAACATAAGGGTAATTTAAGGTAGATATAGTTCAATGGTAGAACACTTGTATGTGGCACAATATGTTCCCTGTTCAAATCAGGGTATCCACCCTTTTGAATCAATAAATAACATAAAAAAGTATTTAAGCTAATTTAAAATTATACTATGTTTATATAAAGCTTAAATATATTTGTTTATAATAAGGCTAATTAGTTATAAATATGTAATTTGGTTGTAAAATATGTATACTTTTTTTTTGTTAAGGTTATATGTATTATATTCTATTAGATATAAGATTATACAGCAAAATAATAAAATATATAATAAAAATTATACAAAATTTTTTTTTATAAGTCAGGATAGTTTAATTGGTTAAAACGTTAATTTCATGCATTAATAATGAGAATTCAAATTTCTCTCCCGACTAGCTTTTAGTCTACATAAGAAATTACTTTAAGCTGCCTATAATTAAAATAGTGTAAAGTAAAAAGTTTATTAAACTTTATAAATATAAAATAATATTAAATTACTATTTTTTATAATATCTTCGCTTTTAGGTATTAAATAATTTAAATTTTTCTTTTTTTTTTAGAGTTTATACTTATATATTTTAAATAAATATATATAAATAAATCCAATGTTATATTTAAATTTTTTTAACTTATTTAAATTTTGTGATACTCCTAGACCTTGAGGATTGTATTTCCAGGATAGTGCTACTCCTCAAATGGAGGGTTTAGTAGAACTACATGATAACATTATGTTCTACTTAGTAATAATTTTATTTGGAGTAGGTTGAATAATGGTTTCCTTAGTTTTAAATTATATACATACTAAATCACCTATTTCACATAAATATTTAAATCATGGAACTTTAATAGAGTTAATATGAACAATTACACCTGCCTTAATCTTAATATTAATAGCTTTCCCATCGTTTAAACTATTATATTTAATGGATGAAGTTAGTGATCCAGCTATGTCAGTTCTTGCCGAAGGTCACCAATGGTATTGAAGCTATCAATACCCTGATTTTTTAAATATAGACAACGAATTTGTAGAATTTGATTCATATTTAATACCTGAGTCAGATTTAGAGGAGGGAGCTTTAAGAATGTTAGAAGTTGATAACCGGGTTATCATTCCGGAATTAACTCACGTAAGATTTATTGTTACAGCAGCGGATGTTATTCATTCCTACGCTTGCCCAGCATTAGGTATTAAATGTGATGCTTACCCGGGTAGATTAAATCAAGTCTCTCTTCTTATTAATAGAGTAGGAACATTTTATGGTCAATGTTCGGAAATTTGTGGTATATTACATAGCTCTATGCCTATTGTTATTGAATCAGTTAGTATAGAAAAATTTTTATCATGATTAGAAGAACAGTAATACTCGTGTACATAAGTACAAATTAGTTGAAAATTTTAGGTTTTTCTGCTTATATACCTTCATTTAAATAAATTTAAATAGGGCTGCGTTAAATTATATATATTTTTTTTTAAAGAATTAGCTTAAATAGAGAAAGTATATACTTATTTTTTTTTTCAAAAAATTTGTATAAATAAAAGTGCAACTCTTTTATTCTTTTCATACTTATATACTCAATTCTATTTTTATTATTATCAAATTCCGTCACTTTACGTCGTGACAAATCGATACTTTTTAACCGCTTGAGTATAAAAGTACTTTTATATGCCAGTATATTAGGTATATTTGGAACTTACGTTGTATTTTTATACAGGGGTATAGGTCTATTTGGCGGCTTGTTTCATACAACAAGTATTACACAAATATTCCATATATTTATTTTTTTAATAAGTGGGATTATTATGCAATTAACTGCATTTTACCCTAGAAAAGTTTGAGTAGCGGACTATTCTACCATTACTAGGTTTTTATTCTATAAGTTTTTATATTATACTACGAAAATATTAAATAAAATGGCGGAGCAATATAAAATTATTGAATATCCTCTAATTTTATTATTTATTATAAGTGGTGCTCTATTTTTAGTATCAACTAGTGATCTAGTTTCTATTTTTATGTCTATTGAGTTACAAAGTTACGGTTTATACCTACTTAGCACATTATACCGGAATTCCGAGTTAGCCACTAGAGCTGGCCTTACTTACTTTTTATTAGGGGGTTTAAGTTCTTGCTTTATTTTATTGGGTACAGGTTTATTATACTCAAATTCCGGTTCTAGTAACCTAGATGGTATATATGTTATTACTAGCTTAAGCGATATAAGTAACACGGATATCATGAGTAATACATATGTTTATACATCTTATTATATTAATTTATCTTTACTTATATTAAGTGTAGGTTTTTTATTTAAGGTTAGTGCAGCCCCTTTTCATTTTTGATCTCCGGACGTTTATGACTCTGTACCTACAATAGTTACTACTTTTGTAGCTATCATAGCTAAAATATCTATATTTATCTTTTTATTAGAATTAGTACACTATACTAGTAATTCCTTGTTTTCATTTCAATTTACTTGAACTACGAGTTTACTAGTTAGTTCTTTACTTTCATTAATAATTGGTACAATAGTCGGTTTAACTCAATTTAGAATAAAAAGATTATTTACTTATAGTACTATATCACACGTAGGTTTTATCCTACTAGCTTTAAGTATTAATAGCATCGAATCTATTCAAGCCTTTATTTTTTATTTAATGCAGTATTCTATTACTAATTTAAATGCTTTTATTATTTTAATAAGTATAGGGTTTTCTCTTTACTATTATGTAAATGCATCAGATGAATATAAGGAACTAGAAGATAAAAATAATTCACCTATTCAATTGATTAGTCAAATAAGAGGTTATTTTTATATAAACCCTGTTTTAGCTTTAAGTTTAGCTATTACGATTTTTTCTTTAGTAGGAATACCTCCTTTAATGGGGTTTTTTGCGAAACAGATGGTATTAAGTGCAGCTCTAGATAGTGGATATATTTTTCTTACTTTAATTGCTATACTAACCAGTGTTATTAGTGCAGTTTATTATTTAAACATAATAAAAGAAGTTTTCTTCGAAAAGACTGAATATAAACTTAACGAAGAAGTTAAGGATTTAATTTTTCATGCTAACATAACTAAAAAAAGCGTATTAGTAGAAAAATTAACCTTTAAGATTCAGGATGTAGTACTATCTAGCTCTTTAACTATTACCATATCTATATTAACGTGAATAATAGTCTTATTCATGTTTATTCCAGAACCATTATATAATAATTGTAATATCTTGTCCTTGATATTATTTAATACTTAAATGTCAACGACAAGTTTTTTTTTTATATTTATTCCTATATTAGCTATCATATTATTGTCAATAAATCTAATTTTTGCACCACACAGTCCATATCAAGAAAAAGATAGTGCATTTGAGTGTGGTTTTCATTCTTTCCTTGGTCAAAATAGAACACAGTTTAGCATTAGCTTCTTTATTTTTGCACTTTTATTTTTATTATTTGACCTAGAAATTCTCTTAATATACCCTTATGCAGTTAGTGCATATACAAATGGTATATACGGGTTAATTATAATGTTAATATTTTTTTTAGCTTTAACTTTAGGTTTTGCTTTTGAAGTTAACAAGAATGCTTTAAAAATAGATAGTAGACAAATGTTTACTACTAATATTAATATTAACAGAGTTTATTTTTTATCTTAATATTAATTTTTTTTATGTAGTTATATTTTAATACGGTAACATATTAATAAGTTATTAAAAAAAGTTTCTTGGTGTTAAATATTAATTATAATGTTAATAAAAATAAAAAAAAAATTTTTTTTAAAGCTAAGTATTAGTTTTTACAAAAAATTCAATGTTTATTACTTTTATGGTTGCTTTTTAAATACTTTTTTTATAAAAAAAAATGTTACTTCTAAATTTATTATTAATACCTTTAATAGGTATATGTACTATTTCTACTATCAATGCATATAGACCAACCAAACTAGGTATAATTCGTATAAAATATATTGCTTTAATTACATCTATAATTAATCTTTTTATTTCTTTAATTATATTTATATTTTTTGATTTTAGTAGTAATCAATTCCAATTTGTTCAAGAGTATCATGAAATAAGCTCTTTTGATTTTTATTTAGGTCTAGATGGTTTATCCATCTATTTTGTATTATTAACTACTATAATAACACCTATAGCCTTATTAAGTAATTGGACCTCTATCAATGAAAATGTTAAGTCTTATGTTATAATAATTTTATTATTAGAAAGTTTATTATTAACAGTTTTTTTAGTATTAGATATTTTATTATTTTATATATTTTTTGAGAGTATACTACCCCCTTTATTTATATTAATTGGTTTATTTGGTTCAAGTAATAAAGTAAGAGCTAGTTTTTATCTCTTTTTATATACATTATTGGGATCATTGTTTTTATTACTATCTATACTAACTATGTCATCTATAATGGGTACTACTGATTTTGATGCATTATATAAAACTAATTTTAACTATTCTACACAATTATTTTTATTTTATGGGATATTTATAGCATTTGCGGTTAAAACACCTACTATATTTTTAAATACTTGGCTATTAAAAGCTCACGTTGAATCACCTTTAGGTGGTAGTATTATTTTAGCCGCTATAGTTTTAAAATTAAGTTTATATGGAATATTTAGGCTTATACTACCTTTATTACCTAAAGCTTCATTAGAATATACATATATAATATATTTGATAGGTATTATTACTATAATTTATGCCAGTTTCAGTACTTTAAGAACTATTGATGTTAAAGAACTAATAGCTTATAGTTCTGTTTCGCATGCCGCAGTTTATCTTATAGGTGTATTTAGTAATACAATACAAGGAATAGAGGGTGGTATAGCTTTAGGGTTAGCTCACGGGTTTGTTTCAAGCGGTCTATTTATTTGTGCAGGAGGTATCTTATATGATAGATCTGCAACCAGGTTAATAAGTTTTTATAGAGGTATGGCTCAAATAATGCCTTTATTTTCTGTTTTATTCTTTATTTTATCTTTAGGTAATTGTGGAGTTCCTCTTACTCTTAATTTTGTAGGGGAATTTATGTCTCTTTATGGTGTATTTGAAAGATTACCTTTATTAGGTGTTTTTGCTAGTTCTTCCATAGTATTTTCTGCTGCATACACGATATATATGTTTAACAGAATAGCTTTTGGTGGATCTTTTACTAAATTTTTTGAGGATAATATAAGTGATGTTAATAAACGTGAGTTTTTAATTTTATTAGTTTTAGTTATGTTTACCGTAATACTAGGTGTATACCCTGCTCCTTTATTAGACGGTTTACATTATTCTGTTTCATTATTAATATATAGTAGTATTAATATATAGTAGTATTAATAAATGGAAAACATAAAATAATTAAACTAATTTTACCTTTAATAAATTTTATTTTGTTTTGTTTTATTTTTTATTATAATACTAATAGACATAAATATGTCCAAATATATTTATATTTGGATATATTTAGGAATATTGTAGATGGTTCTACGTTTTGATTGCAGATCAAAGATAAAAGGTTCAATTCCTTTATATTCCTATTTTTTTATTTGTTGTGCGGAGCAATAAATACAAGATATTAAATAAATATAATAATAGTTTCTATTTTTTTTATGTATAAACATATTTATACATAAAAAAGGTAGTTACAAATTAAAAACAATAACGGTATGAGATTTTATTACATCATAGTTAAAAATTACAAAAGTTTCTTTTGTAGAAAATAAATAAATAAATAAATGATACAAGCAGCAAAAATTATAGGAACAGGATTAGCAACAACAGGTTTAATTGGAGCTGGAGTAGGAATTGGAGTTGTTTTTGGTGCATTAATATTAGGAGTTGCTAGAAATCCATCTTTAAGAGGTCAATTATTTGCATACGCTATATTAGGATTTGCATTTGCCGAAGCTACAGGTTTATTTGCTTTAATGATGGCTTTTTTATTATTATATGTAGCCTAATTTCTTTAGCTACATACCTGAAAAAAGTGTTTATAAAGAGGTACTCTAGCTAAATCATACTAAAAATATTTATTGTATATTTTTTTTACATATTTCCAGCTTTGTATAATTTATATTCAGTAAGTTTATGATTGGCGTACATATAAAGTATAATAACTGTAAAAAGTATAATAACTGTAAAAAGTAAATCAATAATTAAAAGATAATGAGGGGAGGTTAAGTAAGATATTATTTTACTCAAGGGAAATAATAAATATTACATTAAGTTACCTAAAAAAGTATTTCTATTAAAAAAATTTTTTTATAGATTTTTGTTTTTCTTTTTATGCTTTTTATTAAACTAATAAATTAGGTGTAAAAGGGGGGGGG
>Ga0302303_10000423_pt1 | contig 35728 bp, 22 predicted proteins | sample III_Palsa_E2_1_FD_194542 | JGI IMG/M metagenome (GOLD analysis project Ga0302303, IMG submission 194542) | Peat permafrost microbial communities from Stordalen Mire near Abisko, Sweden - III_Palsa_E2_1 | ecosystem: Environmental > Terrestrial > Soil > Palsa > Peat permafrost | place: Sweden...
AACTACGCTTTGTTCTGTTCAAATGTTTTCGTCAAAAAACAAATTATTTTCATCAAGCACAGCAATATTTAACATAGTTTAATCACAGAAGTAAACACTTGTTGTTAAGCCGGTTTTTGCTTTACGCTACCAATTCTGCTAAGTGAAATTTAAAAACTTAATGTTTTTTATTAAAAATTTTGTTATTGAGATAAAAACATAACGGACTTTTCTTTTTTATTAGGCCACTTACAAATGAAATAGTTTGGGGTGGCTAATGGGTCTCGAACCCATAACCTTTTGCGCCACAAGCAAACATTCTACCATTGAACTATAACCACCAGCAATATATTTTAGCGGAAAAGGGACTTGAACCCCCAACATTTGGATTATGATTCCAGTGTTCTACCAATTGAACTATCCCGCTTGTGCTCCGCGAGGAAGGAGGGAATCGAACCCACATCTCTTAGCTTGACAAGCTAATGTTTTACCATTAGAACTACTTCCCCGTAATAGCACCTCTTATATTCGACGGAAAAGGAGGGAATCGAACCCTCTCAGCAAACTTAGCAGGTTTGCCACCCTCCTAGGGACTTTCCCACAACGAAAAACAAAACAACTTACTTGTTTTAAAAATTAGATTTTTAATGTTATCATTTTAAAAAGGTTAATCTAATTTTAAGTGAAAATAAATTAACTTTGTAGGGAAACCAAAGTAATAATCTAGTAGTAATAAAAATAATTTCCAGAAGTATATATGATAATTTGCGCGACAGAACCAGCTGTTAATTCAGTAATAAAACCCGAATGTATTCCAAGACCAAACATAAAAATTGTCAAATTTAATAATATCTCTCCCTCATGTTCAGTTACATCATGAAATTCGACAATTTTTTTTGCTAATTTGTCCTCTTCTGACATTCATGATTCGACTTTAACTGGGCCAAAAATTATTCGATTAAATAATCATATAGAATAAATCGCGCTAAACACAATACCAGTTGCTGCGAATACCATAACAATAGCGTTAGTTTCAAAAATACCAATAAGTATTAATAGCTCACCTACAAAATTTGATGTCCCAGGAAAGCCCATATTACCTAAGGTAAAAAAAAAAAAAAACACTGAAAAATATGGCATTACACTAGCTAACCCACCGTAATATTGAAGCATTCTAGACTGGTAACGATCGTAAAGAACACCAACACAAAAAAATAATCCAGAAGAAACAACACCATGACCAATCATTAAATAAATTGCACCATCAAGGCCTTCTTGCGTATAAGAAAATAAACCCAAAACAATTAAGTTCATGTGAGCAATAGATGAATATGCAATAATTCGTTTTAAGTCAACTTGTCGAATTGTTACTAAAGAAGCATAAATAATACTTACAATGGCTAAACTATAAACAAGTGGGCTAAAATAATCGCAAGCTACAGGAAAAAGTGGTATTGTAAAACGTAAAAATCCATAACTACCAAGTTTTAATAACAAACTTGCTAATATAACTGAACCAATTGTTGGCGCTTCAACATGCGCCTCAGGTAACCAGATGTGGAATGGAAACATTGGGATTTTGATTGCAAAAGGTATAAAAAAACAAAATCACAAACTCAACTGTTCCTCGTAACTAAAACTTTCGTGTAACAACTCAAAAAGATCAGTTGTTCCAGCTAACGAATAAATATATAAAATACCAAAAAGCATAAATAATGAACCGAACAAAGTATATAAAAAAAAATAATACGCTGCTCGTATTTTTCGGTCACGAGAACCTCAATGGCCAATAATAATAAACATTGGTATTAAAACGCTTTCAAAAAAAACATAAAAAAAAAGAATATCAACAATTATGAAACTTAAAATTAAAAAAAATTCAACTAACAGCAAACAGACGAGGAACGCTGTGTTGCTATTTTTTTGATATATTGCTGACATTCAACAAAGCAACATTACATATGATGTCAATAATAAAAAACATATTGAAATACCATCTATTCCTATAATAAATTCAATATCACTACAGTTATATGTTACAATAGGAAAATTGTACACAAATTGAAAGCCTGATTGTTCAGTATCATAATGCGCTCATAAAAATAATGAAAACAAAATTGCTAGGGTAAAGACAGTTCCGGAAAAAAGTTTTCAAAAGTGCATACTTATAAATAAGTAGGCCCTCGAAGTTCTAATCTGCTTTTGCAACATTTTTAATAATATTTTTATAAATTGCATTTTATTTTGTATTAATAACTCCTTATTTAGTTTATAGCAAACAAATAAATAACGCAGTTAATCAAATAAAAAAACAAGGTAATATTAGATAAATATATTTTTTTAAACCAACTAAATAAATTTGTTGATTTTGTAACAGGCTTATTTTAAAACTCGTTGAAAAATATATTAAAAAAAGACAAAGGCAAAGCAATCAACAATAAAAAATCATGATAAATGAAACAATTAACACTCAATATTTAAAATTCGTTAGAGGGTAAGCAAAAAAAAAAAAGAGAAATTGAATTAGCCAAATTCAATAAAATAAAGACATCTTCCTTAAAAAATAAAAAATTTGCTTTTTTCAAAAGGGCTGGACGGTATTTCAAATAGAGATTTTATAAATATAAATAATTTTTTGTAAAAATTTTAAATATATTTGCCTACAAAATGTATTATTTGTTGAATCAATCATTTGGCATGTAAAATTGTTAAGTCCCGCAACTAATATTCAAATAATAATTGCTGGATAAGTTACTCAAATAAATGGCCAATCTATGAAATGAAAAATGCCAAAATATAGCTCCAGAATAAGCATCGCAAATAGATTTCCAATGGAAATCGTATATGGTATACTATTATAATACGAAAAAGCCCTTTGTATATAGTTTCTATATCACAATCAGCCAATTAAATAACTTATACCGGATCAAGCTATGAAAATATAGCGCGCTTTATTAAAAATAAAGTTGCTGATTGCAAAAGCAAAAAACGAATTTGGCACGAAGTACGGTAATGAATAAAGCCATATTATAATAACTAAATGAATAATAGCCCAACAATAAAGTTGCTTGTGTCAGCCGACCATAATAAGATGATAAGTAATTGCGCAAGTAAAATAGCAAGAAAAAAAACAGCCAAAAAAAAATCAAACATACGAAGTAGTTATTGTTAACATGAAAGTTCAAATTTGTTCAGTAATTTTGAAATAATTATTTATAAAAATTGAAACTGGAAATCAAAAACTTGGTAATATTATTAAAACAAGGTTTCAATCTTTCGGCTTTTTTAGTAAAACAGTTGTTTCTTTTTGTATCAATTTTATAGTATTTGTTAAAATAATTATAAATAAAAAGTACAACAATATAGAGAAAATGAGCGCGAAATAATAAAAATTTTTACATTGTAACGGATACATTATATATATATATATACATAGACACATTTGGGTTGAAATAAAATATTTATTAAGGAATATAATAATAAAATCTCATAAAGTATAAAATTTATTTACAAAATCTACGAGTTTTTTTTTTAAAAACTGCAATATTATTTGCAGTATCTTATTTACCATAAATAAACAACGATAAATAAAAATAATCAAACAACATCAACAAAATGTCAATATCAAGCGGCAGCTTCAAATCCAATATGTTGTTTTGGTGTAAAACCAAACGTTCTTAATCAAGAATGAAATTGTTGAATTTCTTCCTTTGTTAGAGATTTGACTTTACGTAGTTTGGGTAGTTCTAGAACTGTTTCTTTTATTTTATGAACCGCATCACTTTTATGCTGGTGAGAATCACCAAAAAGGCTAGTGCCGACATGTGCATGCATGTCATACTCTATTTTTTTTTGGTTTTTTTTTTTAGGAGCAAACATATCATGAAATTTTTTTGCAAATTTGTTTGCTTTTAAAGAATCATGTATAATTTTAAAGATTTTTGATGCTTTCGCACGGCATATTCAAGATATTATAATTATACGATTATATAGGTACGTATATTTAGTGTCTATATAATTGTAGAGTTTATAGACAGGCGTGAATATGATTTCACCGCGAGATAAAATTGCCCTAACTAAACAAAATCATAAAAACATAGTCCCAAATGTTACATGAAATCCATGAAATCCCGTTAAAGTAAAAAATATACTACCATAGACATTTTCTTTTCACGAAAATGTAATCCCGTATTTATATTCAATACCTTGGCAAACTAAAAATGTCACTCCTAAAATAATAGTCGACACCAAGTGTTTCATAAACGCTAGTTGGTGGTAGGTTGTTTGCGCGTTTACAATGGCGCGATGCGCAAAAGTTATTGTAACACCAGATGATAATAAAAGTAATGTGTTAGTTAAAGGTAATCCTCAAGGATCTAATGGTTGGATACCCATAGGTGGTCAGGCATAACCAATAAAAACTGATGGTGAAAGGCTGTAATGAAAATAAGCCCAAAAAAAAGCAAAAAAAAACATAATTTCTGAAACAATAAACAAAACTACACCTAAGCGCAAACCTTGTTGAACAATTGCAGTATGATATCCAGCTTGTGACTCACGGACAACCATAATAAACCAACTTAGTAATGTTAATGTAAACATAATAAAAGCAATATGCATCGTCATAAAGTCTAGTCAAACAACAGATTTAATCTCAGAGGGATGTCAGTAAAAAACTAAACTTAAAACAACAAGCATAGTAGAAAGAGCCATCAGGATTGGCAACTGACTCGTTGCGACTAGATGAAATTGATGTTTTTCTCAATTTCGCGTAATACCTTTTTTACCAATAATTGTTTTTGCTGGATAATTTTTAGAAGCATGGAATAGGTTTTTCATTTGGTATCAGGTAGGTTTTAATAGCGCGTATTTTTAATAAAGTTATTGAAAAAGTGACATTTTATGAAAAACAAATGTAAATGCTTAACTTGCTGATTTTTAGTAAAAAAAAAGTTCAAATATAATACGCGACGCGATTTGGCTGTACTGAATTTTTTGATTTAGCAAAAAATGATGTTTGTTAGCTCGAAAAGTTATATTTAAACAAATAAAAAATTGGTTTATATCTTTGAAAGACACGATATTAGAATAATAAAAGGCGTTGTTTATAAAAAGCCGTACTCTTGTTTTGTAGTGTAAAAATTAAACGCTTAAAAATCCTAAATAAAAGTTGTTATTATTTAAACTCAATTTTTATATGCAGCTATGTCGCGCGTTTTAATAGCCACCGGCTTTGTTGCGTCTTATACACCATATAGTTATGAACATTGATTATAAAATCAGTGAAATATAAAAATTTCGAAACGAGTAATTAATTTTTTTTTTAATAGCTTTTATTCTTTAGCTTTTTAATGAATCCAAGTTTTTATATAGATAAAAAGATAAATAATTTATTGAATCAAATTACAAAAAATTAATCATATTTATTAAAAGCTTTTTCGTTACATTACTCATTTCATGGTATTTCATTTTATTCTAGTAGCTGAACGCTGTCTATCAATATCACTTAATCTTAAATTTCTTCAGAAATAAGCTGTAGTTTGAGAGCGATTATAAATAAAATATCTAGGCATATATCGTTTACAAAAGTGCCTATAAAATAATGTTGTAATATTTTTTGAACTTCAATGTATAATTCCTTTAACACGTACCAAATAAGATGGTAATGTTATAGCGGATGGCATATTCCATTGCCAGCGACCTACTGCACTCAGCGGTTTACGCCATTTATTAGCAATTTCTGGATTAAAAAACGGAATAGTCTTCACTTTTCAGTCCATATATAACGGAAATTTTTGTTTTTTTAATAATACTTGTTTATAGTTAATTGTTCGTAAAAACGTTAAATAGCTGACATATACCAACCCGGATGATACAAAGCTCCGTGCTCATTGTATGGTTGGAGCAAAATTTAATTTATATGTCAAAATATCAATCCTACGTTCAAATTTGCCTAAAAACATGGCTGGGCGTGAATGTTGAAGTCCCAATGGTTTGACAGTGGAAACGTTCTTCTTAATATGCAAAAATTGTTTTTTACCTAAGTAATCTAAGGCAGGCAAAATTATTCTACCAAACATAATTTGTTTTAAACGATAAAATTTTTTTGCGCGCATACCATAATTTCAACGATTTGCTAGCGTGCGTGTAAATCAAAGATAAATTTTATAACTTTTATAACGATGGGGATGTCGTTTTTCAAGTGTTATTTGTGTATGTAATTGTCACCACGAAAGCTTTCGTAAATGTGCAATCGGGGTTAATCATCTATTAGCCTTGTGATCTCAACGTGCTAATTTATAATAGCGGTAAGGATTTTTTTGTGTGTGTTGAAATTTAAAAGGAACGTAGCTGTTTAATATTTCTCTTTTATAAGGTTCAACTTTACAACGTCAGCGTAAGTACCGTGTAAAATGAACAAAATATGTTTTTTTATTTCACGAGAAATTACCAAAGCGATGAGCACGCCGTAGTTTTAATCAATTAATAACATTTATTTTTTTTTTTATGAGAAAGCGTTTATGCGTGAAAATTATTTTTTTACACCCAACTAAATTTTCAACATTTCAGGCTTTTTTTTTAAAAAGGTTGTAATTTAAGTGGGCATTAGCAATACGTAAATTTCTGAATTGTATTTGAGTTTTAACAAATTTTTTACTAGAATTAGTTTTTATTTTTGATAATTTAATTAATTTGAAAAGAGATTTACATTGTGGTCGTCACATTGATGTAATAATAGAAATAGATTTTGGGAAAAAACTCGTTGTAACATATCCATTTCACTCAACTTTCCCTTTGCATTTTTTTGAAAAAACCCAGGCATTAGATAATGGTAGATAAAGCTTTTTATCACTTCTATTGTAATCTATTATATTTAAATAATCTCGTTGTGAGAAAAAATTACTTCATAATTTAGGTTTTACAAATTTTTTTTTTTTTTTACGTTTTTTTAAAAAATAGGGTATGTCAAGATTACGCCTAGAAAATAACTTAATTAATTTTCTAGTAAATTTAGAATATTGGTAATTTTTTTTACGACGCCAGTGATTAGACCACACCACAGCATTTGCTGCAGATTTTATGTGTGTGTGATTATCAAAACTTTTTTTAAAGAAAAGTTTACGCCAAATATTTTTATAATTTTTTCTCGAAATAAATTTAGAAAAAAATATTTTTTTAATTTTTAATTTTTTTAAGCCTTTGTGATTTTTGACAGTTTTTAAAAATTTTTTAGTTTGATTTATTAAAATCATGTGATCAACCTGTGTGTGTTTTGCATTGATTAATTTATTAAAGGCCCCGGCAGTAAATTTTTTATTTTTACGAATTTTTAAAACACTGCTAAATCGCCGGTATATAGTTAATTTTTTAGGTGTAGATTTCTTCTGTTTTAAAAAATCTTTTATTTTGTCCTGTAGCCCACCTAAAATTACTTTGATATTTGTCGCTAACAATTTGCTTTCAAGCTGTTTCAAATCAAAATATAACCATTTTTTATTCAGTAAAGTTTCAGTTTTTTTTTCTAACTGAATCGCATCTAAGATATTAAAAATATATTGTTTGATTTTTTTAACTTCATACCACTGAAATGACATTAATTTTTGTATTTTGTTGGTTTTTAAACGGCTGTAGTTTTTACGTATAAAAAATACTGCTTGCTTCTTATGTCTATTTTGAAATTGACGATTATTAATTAAAAAAACGTTTTTTAAAGCAGTGTTTTGTTGTTTACTTTTATGTAGGAACTTATTTAAATGTTTCTTTAAATGTCGATATGAGGCTTTTGAGTAAACGAACGGTTTATTAATGGAAAGCTTTAATTTTTTATTACGATTATTATCGTAATAAAATCGTTGTGTTTTACAAGACAAAGCATTTGTTTTTAATTTTTTGCAGTTTGTAAAAGCTGAGATGGCGCAAACAGTGTTGCTAGCATTTATTGAATTTTTATGATTTTGTATGGCATTTTTAAACTTCCCCCCCATAGCATTATACTTTAATTTGTTATACTTTTTGCCGTTTTTCAAATTTTTTAACAATTGATCAAATTCTAGTTTTATATATATATATATAAAACTCTTAGATTTATTTTCAGCGTAAATTTATATAAATTCTAGAATCAACTAAATATTTAACATCGTCCGCAATTTTTCGTGTAATAGCATTTTTTTTTGTTGTAAATAAGTCAGTCAAACCAGCGCAAATCCTTGAATCTAAATCACGGTGGATAACTGCTTTAATATATTTTGTTATATAATTTAACGATAAAACAAGTTGGCGTCGCTCTTTTATTGGAATAGGAATTGCATTAAATTTACGACCCATTCTCTTGTTCACAAATGAGAGAATAGGACGAAATTTTTCAATTTGAAAAAACAACATACCTCAAGGTTCTCGTTTAAACTCCTTTTTTAGTTTTATAAAAGATAAATAAACATATTTTTCCGCTAAAGCACGTTGCCCTTGCAGCATAAATTTTGAAATAAATTTACGAATTCAATATGATTTAGAAAAAAGATCAGTCCGTGATAAAAAAGCTTTTGTATATAAAATTAATGTTTTTTTTTTACGCGCCATGAGTAAAGCTAATTGTAATAAAATTTCTTATAACGATGATCAACCCTATCGTATGTTTTAACCATACCAAATTTAGATCTGCCATTTCGTCTAAATTCGAGTCGTGGTAAATCAAATTTACCACAAATTGCTGTATATTTCATACCAGGTAAATCTTTTACCCGACCCCCTCGCACAAGAACATTTGAATATTTTTGTAAAGGATGTTTATCTACATTCCTTTCACCAGGTACATAGACTAAAACATTTCATCGTCATCGCCTAAATTTTACATAAACAACTTTTCGAAGAGCCGAATTTGGTTTACGTGGTGTCATTTTAAAAGTTCGTACACAAATTCCTTTTTTTTGCGGACATCGTCGTAAATCAAGGCGTTTATTTTTATATTTTCGCGCTTTACGACCATTTAGTGACAATTGTGTAAATGTTGGCATGCTATTTTCTAAAAGATAATTAGCGCAAAAATTAATAAATATATTCTTAGATTATAATTTATGCCACAACTAGATGTTGTTTCATTTTTTCAAACAGTGATAGTTGGTTTTACCAGTTTTGTTGTTTGCAAAACAGTATTAGAAATTTTTTTTACGCAATTTGATCTTTCGACTTTTATTGTAAAAAAATTTCATATCTTTTATACCCCTGAAATGGGATAATATCTTTTTGGAGCAAAGAAACAGAAATCGGTTAAATTCAAATTTACCTGATATTAAATCTAACTTTGTAGCAGTTTGTTCCATATGTTTATTTGTTTGTTTTCACAAAGCTATAAAAACGTTATGTATTTTTTGGTAATTGGTGCAGTTCTGAGTTTATTATTATTTTCGATTTCCTTTTTCCTATCATTAAGCAATCTTAAAGATAGAGAAAAACTTAGTGAATACGAATGTGGATTTGAACCATTTGACAGTGCTACACGTCATCCTTTTGATGTGCATTTTTATATTGTTGGTATTTTATTTTTAATTTTTGATGTTGAAATTGCCATACTTTTGCCTTGAGTTTTGGGTTTAAAAACTATGGGGTGACTTGGAATAAATGTTATGTTTTTTGTTCTTCTAATGCTAACTGTTGGCTTTATTTACGAGTGAAAACGTGGAGCTTTAATTTGGCCTAAACAGAATGGTACTATTTTACACAGAAATTTTATTTATATAGATAAAGAGAAAATAAAAAACCATACGGAAGAACCACTAGAAGTTGAGAGAGAGAAAAAATACGTAGGATTAATGGCATGGTTTTTTAATTATCCGCAGCCAGAAAAGTCCAAAAATTCAATCTGTCGGCGCGCCTGATTTGGAGATTATTACAAACTTTTGTTTTGTAATCTAATGACTCTTTCGCTTCTTGTCTTTTGGTGTAAACTAATTTATAATAATGTCCTTGTTGATGGCTACTGAGTTTACAAGCCAGATGAACCTATAGGAAGTCACCACCTTTTACTAACTGTGTGCCACTATTGCATACCGATTTTTTGTATATTGCTTCTTATGAGTACTAATTGTAAGCTAGAAAAGGATCTTGCGCTTAGTAAGGATCTTCCTGACTATGAGGAATATTACAATTTTATTAAGCTACATTATGGCTTCTCCTTTATTTTAATCCGAGTTGGTATATATTTTTGGACAATTTCTTATTGTCTAGCGTCACTAAGAGTATGGCAAAGTTTATACCCAGATGTCCAATTAGCTGTCTTTGAAAATATCTATTCGTTTTTGCTCTTTCAAGTATTTTTAGTATTATACACTTTATGGTCTATTCCTAGATTCATTCACCACTGGGGAATTTGATGCAATATAGAAAGACCAAAACATAGCTCTAACCCAGCGTTCATTTTTTTAGTTTATTTGCTTTACACGGCAATTTATCCACTTTTTTACCTTTTTTGTATATTTCAGTTCACTTTTATGGCCTTTTATGGTTACGATATGATATTATTCTATTCATCGTTGCTGTTATATTCTTTTACCTTGGTGATAAATTTTATAGACACAATTTTAATAGATTATTTTATTTTTACTTATGTGCAATTTACCCTAATTTTTTCTATTTTAGCAATTATTCTAAAGTTATCATTTAATTTACAAAATACAGATATGATTGGGAGGGGAATTTTATTTTATAATATACTTAAAATAACAATTTCAACATTATCGGGTGTGACTGGCCTTGCAATTGGCTTTTTAATTGCACATTTCTTACCTGAAGTAAAAGATGTTAGTGGTTACAGTGAACTGGATGAATTTGCTGCCTATTCAACTTTTAATTTTCACACAGAATGAACCAGCTATTCATCTTTTTTTCAAATTTTAATAATGCTATCTATACTAATTATTTTATACGCATCATATCTAATTTTTCAATATAATAATAAGATTGTGGTTGAGCTTCCTATTATTGTTTTGTTAATGACACTGTTTTTAATTTGTTTACTAGATGCATGTGATTTTTTTGTTAGTTTTATTTGCATTATGGGATTTAGTTTAAATATTTACGTTTTAATCCTATCAAATGCTATGAACAAACAGTGTTGTGAAGCAGCAATTAAATATTTTTATTTGAGCTCAATAGCTTCTGGCTTACTAGCATTTTCATTATGATTAAATTATTTAACATTTTTTAGCCTAAATTTTATAACGATAGAAGACACTTTAAAAGAGTGGGACTTTATTTCTGACCATGCACAAGGTATTATTGCGACAGCTACATATTTTTTATGTTATGGTTTGTTTTTTAAACTTGCAGCATTTCCTTGTCATCTTTGAGCCGCAAGTGTTTATGAAGGGAGCCCATTTCCTGTAATGGCTTTTTTTGTTTTACCTATTAAAACGGCTGTTCTTGCTTTTGTTTTTAAAATTTTTTATACTGTATTAAAAGATATCTATAATATTTACGTTTATATATTTTGATTTTCTGCTTTTTTTTCAATGCTTTTTGGAGCTTTGTCGGCGCTGGTCGAAAAAAAAGTAAAAAAATTCTTAGCTTATTCTTCTATTAATCAGATGGGATTTTTACTTATGGGTATCGTTGGTGGCAGCAGCACGACGCTACAGGCATCAATATTATACTTAGTTATCTATGTGATTACTAATTTGGGTTTATTTATAATTCTATTAAATACATTTGATTATACTACAAAACGAACTATTTTATATATAACAGATTTTACATCGTTTGGTATTAATGTTACACCGGCAATTTTTCTAAGTTTAATTTTATTTTCAATGGCAGGTATTCCACCATTAGTGGGATTTTTCGGTAAATATTACTTATTTATTTCACTGTTTGAAGCAAAATTTTATTCATTAGTAATTGCTGGTATGTTTACAAGTCTAGTTAGTGCGTATTATTATTTAAAAATAATCAAACAAATATTATTTGAATCTCCAAGAAAAACACCTACAATTTTTAAAGTAAAATTATCAAAAGGTTTGGAACAAGTACTTTATTTTATTATTATGTTTTTAATATTATCTATTTTTATTTTTGACATTTTTTTGTCCGATATGGTTTTAGCTTTTTCTAATTTAATACTGTTTTTTTTTAATAAACGAAATGCTACTTATATTTTTGATAAAAAAATTCTATAAAGTAAAATCATAAATTTTTTGTTAAAATAGTTAATATGCGCGAACTTAAAACTTTTAATTTAAATTTTGGCCCACAACATCCTTCCGCTCATGGCGTATTACGTTTAATTTTAGAGCTAAATGGGGAGTTAGTCCGTAAAGCTAATCCACATATTGGATTATTACATCGTGGTACTGAAAAATTAATTGAGTATAAAACATTTGGGCAAGCTTTACCATATTTTGATAGATTGGATTATGTTTCCATGATGGCAAATGAACATACCTATTCTTTAGCTGTAGAAAAATTATTACATTGTAAAGTACCATTACGTGCGCAATATATTCGCGTGTTGTTTTTAGAAATAACTAGAATTTTAAATCACTTAATGGCAATTACAACGCACGCATTAGATATTGGGGCATTAACTCCATTTTTATGAGCATTTGAGGAGCGAGAAAAACTTATGGAATTCTATGAACGCGTTTCGGGTGCAAGAATGCATGCCGCATATATACGTCCTGGCGGAATCAGTCTTGACTTACCTAGTGGTTTGTGCAATGAAATTTATCTTTTTTGCGTACAATTTAGTAGTCGTTTAGATGAAATGGAAGAATTACTTTCAGGTAATCGAATTTGACAACAACGTTTAAAAAATATTGGTGTTGTCACTAAAGATGTAGCTCAAAATTGGGGGCTTAGTGGAGTCATGCTACGTGGTTCTGGCTTCACATATGACCTACGAAAAAATCAGCCATATGAAATTTATGAAAAATTAAACTTCAAAATGGTTATTGGGAGTAAAGGCGATTGTTATGACAGATATTTATGCCGTCTAGAAGAAATGAGACAAAGCTTATCTCTTATAATACAAGTTTTAGAGCAATTACCAAAAGGTCCTATTAAAACCAACAATCACAAAATTATGAATTTTAGCCGTCATGAGGTAAAAAACTCAATGGAAGCATTAATACAAAGCTTTCGTTTACATGCTACTGGTTATGCTATAAAAAAAAATCATACCTTTGTTTCTACAGAAGCACCAAAAGGGGAATTTGGTGTTTATTTAGTGTCAAATAACAATAGTCGCCCTTATCGTTGTAAAATTAAAGCACCTGGATTTTTACATTTGCAGGTACTAAATACACTAGCAAAAAAACATTTATTGGCAGATGTTGTCGCTTTAATAGGAACACAGGATATTGTGTTCGGTGAAGTAGATCGTTAATTTTTTATCCATGTATGTAACGCAAAAAGAAAGAATTCTTGATATTTTTTATGTTGTGCAAAAAGCGCACACCTTATTTTTTATTGCATCAACTAAGCTTAATACGTGGGAAGTAAAATCTGATCGTAAAATTTTTGTGAAAAAACATATTGCAACATTCAAAGCTAATACTTATCGATCTGTTCAAGTTTTTAACTCAATTCCATTTTTAAAAGTTCTTTCAAGTAGTATCCAAGGTCCTTTTTTTCTTGCCTATACGGATCAACAAAAAGATTATAAGAAATTACTTGAAATTTTTAATATAAAAGCAGAACATATGAAAGTTTTATTAGCAGTTCAAAATAATACTTTTTTTTCTAAACAAAGGGTAATTTTAGCTGATAAATTACCTAAAAAAGGAGTTATTGCTTGACCTCTAATAAGTAACCCTTTTTGTTTTTTAATAGAGACTGTTTACTGTTTTTTAATCAATATAATACGTCACATTGGACAAAATAAAAATTCACCAAAATTTTTCATCCATTATTGGAATTTAAAAACAGGAGCTCATAATTCAATTGGTAGAATATCCCGCTCATAACGGGCACGTTGTAGGTTCAAGTCCTACTGGGCTCATTTTTCAAAACTTTTCAAAATAAAAATGATTTTAACGAATACTATAATTTTAATAAAAATTATTTTAGTCTTATTAGGAGTTGCTTATTTTACAATTATTAAACGGAAAGTAATGGTTGCTGTACAAAGAGCGCACGGCCCTGATGTTGTATGTTTTTTGGGGCTATTGCAACCACTAGCTGATGGTTTAAAATTAATTGTTAAAGGAGTATTAATTCCTACAAAAACGGAACAAATTGGATTTTTACTAGCACCAATTATTATTTTGACATTAAGTTTATTAAATTGAAGTATTATACCCTTTGGATTTTTTGAACATAATTTTGTTCCTAGTTTAACAAACCTGGAAGGTAATGAATACTTTCATAAGATATTAGTCGGTGCTGTTATGGCTAATATAAAATATGGTCTATTGTTTTTATTAGTAATTTCGTCATTTAATGTTTATGGAATAATCATTGCTGGTTGATCAAGTATTTCTAAAGACGCACTTTTTGGGATATTACGTTTACTAATTAGCAGAATTTCGCTAGTACCTCTTGGCAGCCAATTTCTGTTTTTGCGTAGTAGAATTACCCAAAAAGTAACAAGAAATACTGTCTGTTGTTTGCCATTATTTGTTGTTGTTGACCCTATTACGGCAGGTACGGTTGTAGCTAGCACCGGTATTACAGTTGCAGCTCTTAATATAGTCTTGCCTATAGGTTTTGCATTAATGTCATTATATTTTTTCAAGGGCTGGTGCACTAATATAGGCACTAACCTTAGCGAACCAATCGTTCATACTACTGCTGTAGTATGAAAACAAATACCAATTTCAATACCGAATCCGGTAATTGTTCCTTCACCAGGAAGATTAGACGTCATGAGTACGATTAGTAACTACGACCAAGTATCAGTTTTAAAAAGTAATAGCGACTTTCGCCAGCTTTATATGCAACAGTTGGACTTGCCTGGCAACCCTATCGGACAAGCGCTAAATACCTTAAAAAATTACAAAATGATACGCCCTCCAGCAGTTCTACCCCCCGAGTTAAGCCAACTTCACTACTATAATGAAGCGCTGAAGCTCGGCTTACAGGAGATGCCTCAAATACGTTTCGAATTTTTGCTTAAAAATTTAAAGTTGGATTTTTCATGGTGGGCACACGCTAACTGGGAACATGGGATGCCATTTTTATCCCCTGTTTTTAACACAGAATCTCAATATGTCATTGCTGGGTTTAGCACGTTAGTTCTATGGGCGCTTCGCGCCGAAATTAAAACGCTTTTTGAAAACACCCTTGTTGCATATGCTAGAATGACGTGTGGTGAAAGTCTTACCGCGTTGCTCGAGGATTGCATCAATGCGCTACATACACAATGATATACCACGTATACACATGACCATAATCCGTGTCGGAACTTGCGAGACACAATATCTAGCATATTAGGTATGGAATCTTCTATTGAAAAAATAGAAGCTTTTATTAATCGTATCTGAGATGGACCGCTTGACGCTGTGGCATTTGCATGGTGCGAACGTTTGTCGACTTATTTATGCGTCGAGCGTACTGCGGTAAATATTGAGTTGTTCGTTGAAGCAAATTATTGGCTATTTTTTTCAATAGCTGAAAAAAGCTTCAAGGAGGCTATAGAAAACATTGGTTTAACTGCAGAAGAGACCTACGAAGTTTCTGGTGAGGGGCTTTTTAATGAGTTTTTAAATCTCATGTTCCATTTTAGCTAAACGATAGAACTACCGTTTTATATATATATATATGAGTTTAACTATTATTACAATTTTAATAAAAATTATTTTAATATTGTTAGGAGTTGCTTATTTTACAATTGCTGAACGAAAAGTAATGGCTGCTACCCAAAGAAGGCACGGCCCTGATGTTGTAGGTTTTCTGGGGCTATTGCAGCCACTAGCTGATGGTTTAAAACTAGTTGTTAAAGAAGTATTAATTCCTACTAAAACGGAACAAATTGGATTTTTGCTAGCACCAATTATTGTTTTGACATTAAGTTTATTAAGTTGAAGTATTATACCCTTTGGATTTTTTGAACATAATTTTGTTCCTAGTTTAACAAACCTAGAAGGTAATGAATACCTTCATAAAATACTAGTTGGTGCTGTTCCGGCTAATATAAAATATGGTCTGTTGTTTTTATTAGCAATTTCGTCATTTAACGTTTATGGAATAATCATTGCTGGTTGATCAAGTAATTCTAAGTACGCCTTTTTAGGAGCTTTGCGCTCTGCTGCGCAAATGATTTCTTACGAAGTTTCGATCGGTCTTATTATTCTACCACTTATTTTATTATCGGCATCATTAAATATTACTGAAATTGTTCTAATTCAAAGCAAAACAATTTGGTTTATTTTTCCATTACTTCCTTGTTCAATTATTTTCTTTATTTCTATGTTAGCTGAAACAAACAGAGCCCCATTTGACTTGCCAGAAGCAGAAGCAGAACTTGTTGCTGGGTATAATGTTGAGTACTCATCCATAATTTTTGCTATGTTTTTCTTAGCAGAGTACAGTAATATGATTTTAATGGCAACAATTTTTACAATTTTTTTTCTTGGTGGCTGAGTCGGCGGAGTTTTTTTGTTTTGTTTAAAAATAACAACGTTTTGCTTTTTGTTCATTTTAGTTCGAGCAGCTTTTCCGCGCTATCGATATGATCAATTAATGAATATCGGCTGGAAAATTTTTTTGCCAATCCTTTCGGGTTATTTAATTTTATTAGTAGGGCTATTAACTTTTTTTAATTCTTTATTATTAATCACGATTTAATTATGCGCAATAAATATCAATAAAAATGACCACAATTGTTATTATAATTGTAATCAAAATTTTTTTAATACTACCAGAAATTATTTGTTTTAATGACTATTGTTTAAAACCCATGCTTAAAGAAGTATCAATTCCCACTAAAATTGAACTTTTAATAGTGGTATTTTTACTGAGGATTTGCTTTATATGCCAATTTACAAATAAAACTTTTTAAAAAGTTTAACTAATTTCAATATGAATTGTTACGACAACTATACTAATATAGATATATTACTGTTTTCAGTGATTTTTTTACCATTTTTTGGTTTTTTTTGCACTTTTTTTTTTACATTTATTTTTAAATATTTATTTAACACAGTTAAAATAGTGCCATCAAATATCGTATTTTTACCAACGATATTATTATTTGTTAATTTTTTAACAGCTTTGTATTTATTCTATTATTTTTCATTTTTTACGTTTCTAACGCAAACACATGATAGCATTGATGAAAGTATTATTCTAAAAAGTTTAGATTTGGGCGTTTGAATTCAATCAGGGCTTTTTGATGTGCGTTGAGAATTCTATTTCGATAATCTTACACTAGTAATGTTATTAGTTGTTAATAGTATATCTTTCTTGGTACATCTTTATTCTATTGATTATATGCGACAGGATCCTAATAGAATAAAATTTATGTCATATCTTTCTTTGTTTACATTTTTTATGCTACTTTTAATTACTGGTGACAATTTTATTATATTATTTCTAGGTTGAGAAGGCGTGGGTCTGTGTTCATATTTACTTATTAGTTTTTGGCACACACGCGTACAAGCAAATAAATCTGCCATGAAAGCCTTAATTATAAATCGTATTAGCGACTTCGGCCTAACAATAGGTATTGTTAGTATTTATTTCATTTTTAAAAGTTTAAATTTTGGGACTGTGTTTGCTATGGCCCCATTTTTTCAAGACAAAACTTTTTTTTTCGCAGGGTTTGAACTTGATATTTTGTCTACCATAGCTGCGTTACTTTTTTTTGGTGCTTGTGGTAAATCAGCCCAAATAGGTTTGCATACTTGGTTACCAGATGCTATGGAAGGCCCAACACCAGTCTCAGCATTAATACATGCTGCAACTATGGTAACAGCTGGTGTTTTTTTAATTATAAAATGTTCTCCTATTTTTGAATACGCGCCGACCATATTAACAGTGGTTACTTTTGTTGGGGCAATAACTGCGTTTTTTGCAGCGACGTCTGGGTTAGTACAAAATGATATTAAAAAAGTAATCGCATACTCTACATGCAGTCAGTTAGGCTATATGATTTTTGCCTGTGGGTTATCAAATTATCATGTAAGTTTTTTTCATTTAGTGAATCATGCTTTTTTCAAAGCGCTACTTTTTTTAAGCGCAGGAGCAATTATTCACAGTCTATCGAATGAGCAAGACATGCGTCGCTTTGGTGGATTGTCACTGCTTCTACCGTTTACAGCAATTATGCTTCTTATAGGTTCGTTGTCTTTGATGGGATTGCCATTTTTAACTGGTTTTTATTCGAAAGATTTAATTCTTGAAATTGCTTATGCAAAATATACTATAAGTGGGCATTTTGCATATTGACTGGGTTTAACAACAGCTTTTTTAACTTCATTTTATTCATACCGCGTTTTTTATTTCACGTTTATATATGAAAATAATTCATATAAAAAAGTTGCGCAACATGTTCATGAATTACCTATTATGATGGGTTTTGCGCTATTCATTTTATCTTTGGGTAGTATTTTTTTAGGCTATCTAACAAAAGATTTATTTGTAGGCCTAGGAACAGATTTTTGAAATCAATCTATTCTAATATTGCCACAAAACAACAATCAAATTGAAACAGAATTTATCCCACATATTTACAAGCTTTTGCCTTTTTTTTCAACAATGTTAGCAATAACTTGCGCCAATATTTTATTTGAGTATAATGGTCAATGAGTTGTTACACAAAAATATAATTTAATAACTCTATACAAATTTTTTAGTGCGAAATGATATTTTGATGTTATTTATAATGTTTATTTCGCAGTACCATTATTCCGCTATGCATACCATTATATTTTTAAAGGTATTGATAAACGGTTTTTAGAACTTTTTGGTCCCTTCGGTATATCAATTATACTTTTCAAAGCTGGCTTAAGTTTAAAAGCAGATTATTCAAATATTTCACCGAAACAAGCTGGGTTTCTTTTCTTTGCTTGTTTATTTCAAGTTATTTTTTTTTTTGAAATTTATTCTTCCTTTTAGAAATAAATGTTAGTAACTACACACTTAAAACAATTAACCTGAGTATTCAAAGCAACAGCACACTTAATTAAAACTGTTATTCCAGGCATTATAGGTAAAATTTATGTTATGGAAAATATTATTATTATTAAAACATATGGTGCTGTGCTACGTGTAGTGTTATTAGCCTTAAAACAGCATTCACTGCTTGCTTTCTCTCAGCTTATTGATATTGCTGCGGAAGATACGCCGAAACATAAAAAACGGTTTAGAGTTAATTATATTTTATCAAGTTTACTATATAATACGAAAATTATTGTTAGTACACTAACTGATGAAATAACTTATTTGCCATCTATCACAAATATTTTTCCGAGTGCTGGTTGACTTGAACGTGAAGCGTGAGACTTATTGGGAATTTATTTTCACGGTAACGCTGAAATGCGGCGTATCTTAACGGATTACGGATTTTCAGGGCACCCATTAAGAAAAGATTTTCCAATGACAGGGTTTAATGAAGTATACTATTCCTTGGATAAAAAACGAATTGTTACAGTACCAGTAGAGCTGGCACAGGAATATCGCATTTTTACATTAAATAAAAAATTAAAAAATATTTTTACTTTTGTCACGAAGAAGTAGTTTAGTGGTTAGAATATGGAGCTTCAAACTCCAGGACAGGGGTTCAAATCCCTTCTTCTTCGATTTTAGCCATATTATTAAATATTGTAATTAGTGAGCACTAAAAATATCATTGATATAAATTGCTAGTAAAACGACAAATACATACGCTTGCAAAAATGCTATTAGTAGTTCTAAAAAGAAGATTACTGTCACAATTGCTCAAGGCAAAATCGCAACACCAAACAAAATCCCACCGTGTGTAAGCATTGCTCACGAGAATCCTATTAAAATTTTTAATAAGGCATGCCCTGACATCATATTAGCAAACAACCGAATGCTTAAGCTGAATACTTTCGCAATGTAAGATATAAGCTCGATAAGGACTAGGAATGGTGCGATAAAAATTGGTACACCGCTTGGCAGAAACAGTGAAAAAAATTTTCAGCCATCTTTATAAACACTAATTATGTTGATTGCTATAAAATGCGTAGCTGCTAGAAAAAAAGTAATAATGAAGCTACTTGTTAGTGTGAAGCTAAATGGAATTAAACCAAATATATTCGCTATAAATATAAAGAAAAAAGCGAAGTATAGCCCCGCGTAATATTCTTGTCTTTCTAGGTTGGTATTGGTTCGTAAAATAGTTTTTGTTATTTTTTCTAGCAAATTTAAACTAAAAGCTACAGGATTCGTTTTTTTTTTTGCTAGCTTAGTATTTTCGGCTGTAATACAAATCGAAACAGCAATAAATACTAAACCCAGGCAAAAAAAGAAAAAGAAAAAGGTTGCTAAAATTAAATCAAAGATGTATGTATTTAAAAACTCATACAGTGATACTACCGATACTTGCAGTTTCGCGTGAAGTGGTAGTTCAGCTGGTAATAGATTAAAATTGGGGATCTTATGAAAGTCAGAATGGTGTGCTACAAATAATCTATACTGATTAAACTGTTCTAGCGGATCACTCAAGCGTTGCATAACTATATCCGTATTTGATTCCATTGGCAGGGTTTATTAAAATAGTATTTGTTTAAATGTTAATTTTAAAAACTAAAAACCATATAAAACATTAATTAAAATAAAACAGTAGCATTATGGCCGTTTTATTAATGTTAGTAAAGCTTATAAAACTAAGAGCTTTTATTTACATATTCGTATTTGGTTTTAATGTCATAAAATAAGAAATAAAATTTTCACAAAATATCATTTTTTTTGTATTATAATATTATTTTTATACACAAATCAATTTTTTTATTCATTTTAATATAAATTTAAAAACAGTGTAATTATTTGTACTAGATTTCCTTTTTTTTTAATTATAATCTAAGAGTCCATATGCTAAACGCGATACAATATCGATTGATAAATCGTAAACGTGGAATTGCTAACGCAATGGCGAATCACGTTTTTTACTACCCGACACCAATTACTTTAAATTACGCATGAAGTTTCGGTTCACTTGTTGGGCTGTTTTTCGGGCTTCAACTTGTAACCGGTATTTTTCTCGCAATGCATTATACAGCACACGTTGATTTTGCTTTTGAAAGTGTTGTACATATAATGACTGACGTTCATGGTGGATATCTAATACGGTATATGCACGCTAACGGGGCCTCAATGATTTTTATTTTATTGTATTTACACATGGCGCGTGGGCTTTTCTTTAGATCATATGTTACAAAACGTAAAGCACTTTGATGATCTGGGGTTGTCATTTTTTTATTAATGATGGCAACAGCTTTTATCGGGTATGTCCTTCCTTGAGGGCAAATGAGTTTTTGAGGTGCAACAGTTATTACTAGTTTGGTAACAGCTGTTCCTGTTGTTGGTGAAAATATTGCTTATTGAGTTTGGGGTGGGTTTTCTGTTAGTAACGCCACTCTAATCCGATTTTTTTCAATACATTATTTGCTGCCATTTATTATAACAGGTTTAATTTTTATTCATTTGCTTTTATTACACTCTGTTGGTTCTTCAAATCCGGTGCAACAGCCATCTGGATTTAATGTACCATTTCACCCTTATTTCACTGTTAAAGACACATTTATTTTTAATATTACTTTTTTAATTTTTATTATAATTTGTACTTATTATCCTAACCTGCTTGGCCATTCAGATAACTTTATACCTGCCAATCCTTTAGTAACACCACCGCATATTGTTCCAGAATGATATTTTACACCCTTTTATGCCATTTTGCGCGCATGCCCTAATAAATTAGGAGGCGTTATTGGTATGTTATCAGGAATTCTTGTTTTATTTATTCTTCCCTATTTTAAATTATCATTAACTTCACTACCACCAGTAAAATCCGTTTTATACCAAGTTGCATATGGAATTTTTATTGCAGTATTTTTAATTTTAATGTTTTTAGGCGGGCAACCGGCTGCTGCACCTTTTGTAATTGCTTCTAAATTTTTTACAGCTTTGTATTTTGTTTATTTACTTGGGTTCATACCAGCCTATAATTGCTTTTACGCAAAAACGTTCGAACATAAAATTAATCTTATGTTTATATTTTTTACTAGCAGCTTCTCTAAATGTTGAGCTAGACCAGGACGATCTTATGGCTTCTAAGCAGGTAGGAGCTGCATATTCTTTAGTTAGCCATTGCTACGCTGTTCATATTACACGCGCTTTTCAATGCAATCATAAGTAAATTTAATTAAAGTGGCAATGCATATTTAATATAAATTTAAAAACAGTGTAATTATTTGTGCTAGATTTCCTTTTTTTTAATTATAATCTAAGAGTCCATATGCTAAACACGATACAATATCGATTGATAAATCGTAAACGTGGAATTGCTAACGCAATGGCGAATCACGTTTTTTACTACCCGACACCAATTACTTTAAATTACGCATGAAGTTTCGGTTCACTTGTTGGGCTATTTTTCGGGCTTCAACTTGTAACTGGTATTTTTCTCGCAATGCATTATACAGCACACGTTGATTTTGCTTTTGAAAGTGTTGTACATATAATGACTGACGTTTACGGTGGGTGCCTAATACGGTGTATGCATGCTAATGGGGCCTCAATGATTTTTATTTTATTGTATTTACATCTGGCTCACGGTCTTTTTTTTAGATCGTATGTTAACAAACGTAAAATATTTTGATGATCTGGGATTGCCATTTTTTTATTAATGATGGCAACAGCTTTTATCGGGTATGTCCTTCCTTGAGGGCAAATGAGTTTTTGAGGTGCAACAGTTATTACTAGTTTAGTAACAGCTGTTCCTGTTGTTGGTGAAACCATTGCTTATTGAGTTTGGGGTGGGTTTTCTATTAATAAAGCAACTTTAATCCGTTTTTTTTCAATACATTATTTGCTTCCATTTATTATAACTGGTTTAATTCTTATTCATTTGCTTTTATGGCATTCTGGTGATTCTTTAAATCCGGCTCAAAAACCAGTAGGATTTAATGTCCAATTCAATCGCTATTTCACCGCCAAAGACACATTTATTTTTAACATTACGTTTTTAATTTTTATTATAGTTTGTATTTATTGCTCCAATATGCGTAGTTATTCTGATAACTTTGTAAATGCGAATCCATTCGTAACACCACATATTGTTCCGGAGTGATATTTTACGCCTTTTTACGCCATTTTGCGGGCTTGCCCTAATAAACTAGTCGGTATTATTGTTATGTTATCAGGGATTCTTGTTTTATTTATTCTTCCATATTTTAAATTATCATTAACTTCACTACCACCAGTAAAATCCGTTTTATACCAAGCTGCATATGGCATTTTTATTGCAGTATTTTTAATTTTAATATTTTTAGGTGGGCAGCCTACAGCTGCACCTTTTGTAATTGCTTCTAAACTTTTTACGACTTTGTATTTTGTTTATTTGTTAGCATTTCTTCCTATCTATTCTCTTATCTATGCCATTGATTTGGAAGATAGAATCAATCATCTATTCATGTTTTTGACCGATAGTTTAGACAAACGGTTAGACTGAATCGAAGACTGGTTGGAGAGACTGGAAAAGGTGAAGTGATTTACAAAGTAACAAGTAGTACAAAGTAACGATTAGGTTTTTTATTTGTAATTTTACTGACAATTTATACTAATGATATTTTTGGTGCTCACTAAGTTCAATTAAGCATAACATTAATATACAGCGCTAAAATTTTTTGATAAACTGCGGCTGTTGTAGCAGTAATTTTTTTTAAGGTATAACTTAATTTTTTATTTATTTAAACTATAATATATTCAATATCGTGGTAAAAGAGAATATTTAAACCTTTTTAAACAGTACAATTAGGGTCAATAATTTATTTATTTTTAGTGAGAACTAGTTGTTTAAATGTTTCTATTTATCATTTAGATATGTTTTTATACACGGAGCAAAAAATATTACGTTTTTGTTGTAATATACAACTTTCCGACAATAAAACTCATTTTTTGTCAAAAATATGTGTAATTATTATTGAAATAGCAGTTTGTGGCGTTTGAAAAAAAATCGCATCTATTGCGAAAGTAATAACAAATTAAATTCTGTAGGCTAGGTTGGCAGCTAGCCCTGATGAATTGGCATGAGTTTGCAATCTCATGCCAATTGCTATCGAGGTTTTATACCTAAATAGTAGCTGCTCAGCGAAACAGAGCACTAGAATTCTGGTGTAAAATGTATGTGGTGGTTTATTAGTTGCTGGGTTGAGCATCCAGCGCTGATGAATTGATCTGAGTTTACAATCTCAGGTCAATTACTTTTTAGGTGTTTCTAAACAACTAAACGGTAGTTGCTCAGTGAAACAAAACACCTGAATTTCGGTGAAAAATTGTAGGTTTGTCCCGAAAGCGGTATCGAAGCTAAACGGTATCGTGTCTTCCCCTAAAAAGGAAGAGGCTGGGGGCAATGAAGTTATAAAAACAGTCGACCAGGTTAGCATCTGGTCCTGATGAATTAGGCTGCGTTTTGTACAACGCAGTCCAATTGCTATTTAAATAAGAAATAAATAGTAGCCGCTAGGCGAAACTGTGCACCTAGTATTTTATTATGTTTAGGTGTAAAATGTACAGAATAAAAATCAGTTTTTTGTTATATAATATATTATTTTGTCTAGAAGCTATTTGAGATAATAATATGGGCCACTAGTTAATTAAAACGCCCCAGAATAAACTCGGTGATGTTCCTTGGGAAAGTTGAAAAATCCAGTGGTTTCCTTAACAAGGGCCAAGATAATATTGCTAGTCTTTTAGCTTGGTTATTCACTAGACTATAATTGGCTTCGCAATCTAGGAAATATTAATACCTAAAAAGTAACTACTTGCTTTTTTCAAAAGCTGTTGTGATTATAAAAAAATCTTGAAAGTTTCTGTCTAAACACAGTAGCTAGTGAAGTAGTATCTGGATAGTAATTATCGAACACATTTTTGCTACTTCTATGGCATTTTGGTTAAAAATTTAGTATTTATTCCAGCACATAATAAATTTTGTTATAATGAAGGCAAAGCAATAAAGTAGTGTTTAGAAAAGAAGTAGGAATAAATATAAATTTATCCTTATGGAATCTGGTGTATTTGATCCTGGTACAGAGTGAACGCTGGGATCTTACCTTTTACACATGCGAGTCAAACTAAGTACGGTAGTATGAAGTGGCGGCCGGGTGAATAAAAAAGTGGAACGTAACTGGCAGTTTTGTCCAAAATGCATAATAAACATGAGCACAGTTAAGAGATTAATGGGTGTGATTGAGATAAAGCTTATAGCGCTGCCAGATCGGCTACTTCGGGATCAAGTTGTAGGTGAGGTAATGGCTCTACCTAGCTGACGACCCATAGCTGCTTTGGGAGAAGGGACAGCCACATCGGAACTGGAACAAGGTTCGAGCGCAGGCATAGGCGCCAGCAGTGAGGAATCTTGGACAATGGGCGTAAGCCTGATCTAGTGAGGATTCGTGTCTGACGGAGGCAATGGCGCTGTGAAGGACTATCGGCAGAGATGATAATGACGGTATCTGCAAAAGAAGTACCGGCTAATTTCGTGCCAGCAGCCGCGGTAATACGAAAGGTGCGAGCGTTATTCATAGTTATTGGGCGTAAAGGGTATGTAGGCGGGGCTGAAAATTTAGTTATAAATGCTTGGAATTAAACTAAGAAGAAGACTTTTAGATTACAGCCCTTCGAGTTAATGTCAGGTCGGGGGTACTTCTAGCGAAAAGGTAGAATTTTACAATTCTGGAAGGACCACCAAAGGCAAAGGCACCCCTCCAGAGTTAACTGACGCTGAGGTACGGAAGCGTAGGGAGCAAACAGGATTAGAGACCCTGGTAGTCTACGCCGTCAACAATGCGGGTTAAAGTTTGATACAAAAGTATGAGGCTTACAGCTAACGCGTTAAACACGCCGCCTGGGGACTACGATCGCAAGGTTGAAACTCAAAGGAATTGACGGGAGTTCTTACAAGTGGTGGAGCATGTGGTTCAATACGATACTCCCCGTTAATCTTACCGGAAAATGAACGCAATGCTTGTAGGTTTTAACATTTTCGAAGCTAGGTGTATCTTAGGATGAGAGCTTGGCTCGCGTCTGAAAGTCTAACCGAATTTCGGGGTAACTAATGTCTAATTTAGCGTTGTAACAAGTGTTGCATGGTTGTCGTCAACTCGTGTCGTGAGGTGGATGCTTAATTGCTATGAACGAGTGTAACCCGCAGGCTTAATTTGATCTCGGTTTTGCTATTGAGGTGTGAGGGGCAAAAGTTTATTGGTTGAATAATAAATTTAATTGTTATTCAATCTTCGATTATTTTGTATTTTATATAAAGTAACTATAGCCCTGACTCCTTTGCATTTTTTAAATATCAATAGTATGCAAACCATTAATTAAGTTAGAACCTATTACGAAGGCTGCGTTGTTAGCTTTCATGATAGTGCCAATTGGCAAATAAATTATTGCAGATGAAAAATCTGAAAAAAGTGCGGATCACGGTAAATCATATGGCCGCAAGACCGGGCTACACATGTGCTACATTGGAAATTTCCAATAAGAGGCAAGAGTTTCTTGAGCAAATCTTTAAAAATTTCCGTAGTTCAGATTGCTATCTGCAACTTGAAAGCATGAAGAAGGAATCACTAGTAATCGCAAATCAGCTAAGTTGCGGTGAATACGTACTGGAGCTTTGTACAAACTGCCCATCACGGTCTGGAAGGTGTCTGGCCTCAAGTTGGATGTGCGGTTTAGCCACGTAAGTGGGAATGCGCTGCTATGGCGTAAGCTGGGGGTTAACTGGAACGAAGTTGTAACAAGGTAGTTGTACGGGAACGTGCAGCTGGATAAAAAAAAAGAATTGTTTATGATGTAAGTGGTAAAAACAAATATAAGGACTTAAAAAATACGCCCTGAAAAACTGTTCAGTTGTTGCGCCGAGTGTTAGCAAAAATACCTGAAGAGGGGAATTGTGCAAACACTTTATAGCAAAATATAAGAAGAGATAAGGTCAATTTAAGGAAATCTAGTCATTTTTCGAAAGGACGTATATATATTAGCGAAAATTATAGCCTGTGAAGTGCAAACTCGTAACCCTATAGTTTCCTGCAAAGAAATTAAAACTAAAACCAAACGTGATGAATTGAAACATCTTATTAGTCACAGGAAAATAAATCAATAGAGACTCCGAAAGTAGTGGCGAGCGAACTCGGACGCGGCTTTATAAAAATATAAAATTAAAAGTAACAACTTAGTACTTATAAGTTTCTAGAATTTTGCTGTACGAGAGATAGTAAAAATGCAGAGCAGGGGTATCACCTTTGAGAAATTTGTCGGTCGATTAAGGAAACTGTTTAATTCATGTAGTTCGATAGTAAATTAGGACGATGAGCGGGGGACCATCCTCGAAGCTAGACTATGAAAAATGTGCGATAGCGTAGCAGTACCGTGAGGGAAAGATGAAATAGCACCCGGTAGGGATTGAAATAACCGTGAAATAAATTAGATTCTATTTTTGGAGTATTACTTCAAAAAAAGAAATGAAAGAAACGTGGATTAAAAATCAACTGGAAGTATCATAAGGATATTACAGTGTACCTTTTGTATAATGGGTCAGCAACTTAATGTTACTAGCAAGCTTAATTTAGTTAAAATAGGCTATATGAAAATATTTTTCTATACTTGATATAATATTAAAAAAACACAATAGAATGCGTTTTTACATGATTTAGATATGTTTTATAGTTAGTATAATTAAACCCGAAACCAAGTGATCTACTCGCGGGCAGATTGATGGCCTAATAAACTTGAGGATCGAACCCACGTATGTTGCAAAATATGGGGACGACCCGCGAATAGGGGTGAAAGGCTAATCAAACTTGGTAATAGCTGGTTTTCCACGAAATCTATGTTAGTAGATCTTTCCAGAATTAAAAGAAAGGGAGGTAGAGCACTCTTCATCCGAGGGGGTCGCGCTAAGGCCTAACAGAATTTATGGAAACTCCGAATACCTTTTCTTTATTATAAAGTTCAGACTTAGGGTGCTAAGGTCATAAGTCGAGAGGGAAACAGCCCAGATTTGCTGCTAAGGTCTCTAAACAATTGTTAAGTGTGTAGGAGGCAGTTAACGGACGATGATACCCAAGGGGTGTGCCTGATAGCCGCGCTCCTTTAAAGAAATCGTTATAGATCATTGGGGGAGTCGGTTAGCGTCGGAAATGTTGCGAGACTAATATGATTTGCCGAAGCTTAAAATAAACGCAGGGAGCTTGATATGTTTTGTAGTCAGAGAAATTATAATAGTTTTTACACTATTAATGAAATGATTTTCACAAAAACCATGTCCAAGTTACCGCCAGTCGTCGTATGGTAGTGGAACGTTTTATATAAAAATTTAGGGTGTCTTTTTAATGTGATTGGCTTATAACCGGTCGCGTTAAGTAAGCCATTCTTGAAGATTGTTGCGCTAGCGAAAGCTTCCGCAAAATAACTTAAAAGCGAGAATGCTGACATGAGTAACGAATTTAACACTAAAATAATTGGTGTCGCCTCAAATTCAAAGTTTTCTACGTCAAGGTTCATCGCTGCGTAGAGTTAGACGGTTTCTAAGATAAATGCGTAAGCATTAGTCGATGATAATATAGTAGTGGGAGCCCCCACCGGGGGTTTCTGCTGATAACCTATTACTGGAAAAGTAATCATACACTTACTTGACTATGGAACAAAGTTCACGGTGAAAATTTTGTTGCTGTGCTCAGTGGGACTGGAAAAGGCCTTTTCGTCTACAACCGTACTGGAAACCGACACAGGTGAATTAGTGGCATATACTACGGCGATTGAGATAACAGTATTGAAGGAACTCGGCAAATTGACTCTGTAACTTTGGAATAAGGGGGACATTCTGGCTCGGCTAGCGTGTGGCTTGAAAGGGGTAGCGGCAACTGTTTAGTAAAAACACAGGACTTTGCGAAATAGTAACAAGACGTATAAGGTCTGATACCTGCCCGGTGCCTTAAAGTAAATAGGATATGTGCAAGCATAAAATTGAACCCCTGGTAAACGGCGGCTGTAACTCTGACGGTCCTAAGGTAGCGAAATTCCTTGGCGGGTAAGTTCCGTCCGGCATGAATGGTATAATGACTGCTACACTGTCTCCAATACTGGCTCAGTGAAATTGAACTTTCCGTGAAGATGCGGAATTCCCTGCGGCTAGACGGAAAGACCCCGTGCACCTTTTACTATTGCTTTGTATTGTTTCTAAAATTTTACTGTGTAGCATAGGTGTTAGTTTATGACGTCTTGGTGCAAGCCCTGAACTGAAACTTTAAGTGAAATATCACCCTTTTACTTTTTTAGGACTCGTTGCTTCAAAGTTATTTTGTGGCAGTATACTGCATGGCTGTTAGTTTGACTGGGGCGGTCGCCTTCTAAACAGTAACGAGGGTGTACAAAAGAGAATTCGCCTTAGTGTTCACTAGGTTTTGAGCGCAATGGTATTATAGTTTGCTTGACTGCAAGATTGACAAATCAAGCAGGGATTATACGTCGGTCATAGTGACCCGGTAGTGCTGTATGGAAAGACTATCGATCACCGGATAAAAGGTACGCTGGGGATAACAGGCTGATATTTCTGGAGAGTCCTTATTGAAGGAATTGGTTGGCACCTCGATGTCGGCTCGTCAAAGCTCGGAGCCGAAAGCGACTCCAAGAGTTCGGCTGATCGCCGATTAAAATGGTACGTGAGCTGGGTTTAGAACGTTGTGAGACAGTTCGGTCCCTATCTACCGTAGGTTCTTCTAAATATCATAAGTCTTATCCTCAGTACGAGAGGACCGGGTAAAACTGACCGTGGGTTAAACAATTATTTTAACCATAAGTACCGTTGTGCAGCTAAGTCAGGCAAAGATAATTACTGATAGCGTGTAAGTAGTAAGCTCCCTTCATTATTATTTAGTACAGTTGATTTAGACCAAGTTAATATCTAGCATATTTGTTTTAAGGCGTAAACGTCCCATATTGCTTCATATGCCTACAACTTTCCATTGACTTAACACATTATTTTATTTTGCTAAAGCAGTTTTACTTTAGTAGCCTTGATAAAATTTAGTCGGCGCTCGTTTTGCATTGATCTAAAAGAGTTCAACCTTAATACTATGCGTATGACTTTCTGAAAATTTTTGAAAAATGATAAATAACGCTTATGTGTATTTCTACACTTATAAAATATCGCATTTTTACACTAAATAAATTTATACAATTAATTTTAGCCGAGAGGGTCGGTGGTGTAATGGTAGCATATCGGGCTCATAACCCAAAGATGCGGGTTCGAATCCTGCCTGGCCCACAAAATAAATTTTTTTTAATAATTTTTGCAAAAATCAAATTGAATACTGTTTAATAAATAATAAATACTATTTTAGCTGATAAATTACTAAAAAGGGAGTTATTTGCCTGACCTACGATACTTTTTATTTTTTAACCAATATGATACGTCACATTTGGGTAAAATAAACCCCCTCCCTAGTTTTTTCATCAATAATAGCAAAAGGCTGTTTAAATCGGCACCCATTTTAATAATGCAAGTATACCATCTATTGGCAAATCAAACAACATTGCTTACATTAAACGAATAAAAAGTTCAAAATATGATATACAGTTGACAGCCAAAGCAAACAAAATTTAAACGACTTCATAAAGGTGGCATTAAAAAATGTCGTTTTAAGTTAACCGCACGAATTACACAACGTGGTTTGTTCGGTTTAAAAATTTTAAAGAGCACAAGATTAACTGCAAAGCAATTAGAACAGGCCAGACGTAAAATATTAACTGTTCGTAAAAAAAAAGAAAAACAACTTTTGTGAACTAAGTGTCAAGCAGATATTCCTGTGACTACAAAACCACTTGGAATTCGTATGGGTAAAGGAAAAGGTAGTGTAGATTATTGAGTTTCGAAGGCCGTTGCTGGAAGGCTAATTTTTCATTTGACTCTTCGTTCGAAAGAAAGAATTATAAAAGCTTTAAAAAAGGCACAAAAAGTTTTACCAATACCAACAAAAATTTATATAAATAAAGAAATGAACAAACAAAGATTAAAATTTAAAATTTTCACTAACAGAATTTTTAGCGACTAACATGTTATTTTTTAAAGAACTTGTCAAAAGTACATTACAGTTGAAATATGTGGCGTTACGATACCAACTTTTGTTCTGAAATTCAGTCCAAGCAGTGTTGGCTCTATCGGAAACTCATTCGTTAGACTATGTGGCCGATTTTTGAGTTGTATCCGAAATTTCGTCTATTCACAAGCATATGGTTTATGATTCAGCAACACTTTTTTCTTTTTTTGAATATTGTGATCCTTTGGCGCTTTTCTTACGTATTAAAGAAATGACAATTGAGTTTGACCTTTTTCCTTCAATGACACGCTCTTTTACAATTGTAAAAGAAGAATTTGTTCGTGTTAAATTTGCGTTAAAATTCAATAAGGAATCTAATGTAATAAAAGAAAAAAACTTATTTTTCTGCTTCGGTCAAACATTTGTTAGTTTAGACCGGCTAAATATTCGGGCAAATAAACGTGTTAAAAGGAAAAAAAAATGATGGCGCTGGTATCAACGCCGAAGCAAAAAATCAGGTAATAGTAGAAACAAAAATTTTTATTAATTAAATAAAAGAAAAGCGTAAAAATTATTAGCTTTGATTCGCAATCGACGATGCACCCGACAACGATTAAACAATGGAAAATATTATTCTAGCAGCTAAATTTGTTGGTGCAGGTCTAGCGACCATTTCTTTAGGAGGATCAGGCGTAGGTATTGGTATCGTTTTTGGTGCATTAATCACGGCACTTGCAAGAAACGCTGCTATTGGTAAACAATTATTTGTTTACGCAATTTTAGGTTTTGCATTAACTGAAGCTATCGCATTATTTGGATTAATGATGGCTTTTTTAATTCTATTTGGATTCTAATTAACTTAAAAAGAATTTTAAGAAAGATAAATAGAAATTAAAATAATATTTTTTAGGCTTTATGCTGTGTTGGCAAACAAGAACAATAATATATGATTCTACCTGCCATGATGCTGTCATCACTAGCAATAATGTTCAACATAATTAAAAAAAAACTATATCACAAAAGACAAGTAATAGTTTAAAACCTATTAGAGAGCGCTTAATGAGTGCTTTTGCTATACTATGTAATAATAAAGCGCGATATTAGCGCAAAGCCCTACACTATTGGGCCTAAAAGCTTTATATGATTCTTGGCTGATTATAAATAAAAATTTGTTTGTTTTTGAAAACTCAAGTTTTATACGAATCCATGTCCACCGATTCAATAACGATAGGCATTGCTGAATGTTGTACACCACATAATTCTGAACATTGACCATAAAATATTCCTCGACGATTCATATTTAAAGCGACTTGATTTAACCTACCTGGGCAGGCATCCATTTTGACACCTAACGCTGGAACAGCTCAGCTATGTAAAACATCACTAGATGTTATTAATAAACGAATAGCTGTGTTAAATGGTAAAACAACACGATTATCAACTTCTAATAGTCGTAATGCACCAAAAGTTAAATCGTCTTCAGTAACCATATAACTATCGAACATGACACTTTCATCAATTGAATTAACAGCATAATCAGAATATTCATATGATCAATACCACTGATGGCCTATTATTTTTAACGTAATCTTAGGATCATGTAATTCATCAATCGAGTATAATAATGAAAATGATGGTGATGCTATTGTTAATAAAATCATTGCTGGAATATAGGTCCAAACTTTTTCAACAGTTTCGTGGTGCGAAAAACGATATCTTAACGTACTGAAATTTTTATAGTAAAACAATCTTAAAAGTTGAACCAAAATTACGAGAACAAATGTTACTATAAATACAACAAAAAACATTATATCATGGTGTAAGTCTATTATTTTTTCCATAGTTTCAGTTGCTGGTGCTTGAAAATTCATTTGTCATGCTGATGCAAATCCATCCGGTGTCATTCCATCAGGCATTTCAGGACGTCGAACCGCTAGAGGCACTGGTTTGGATCCGTGTGGGTTGCAATCTCCTGCTCAAATAATTGGTACCACCCCAGTTGGTATGTTTGGTAACAGACCCAAGATTTTAGGAAATTTTTTTAAACTTTTTTTATTAAAAAATTTTCATGTGTTAGTTTTGCGGCTTATTATTTGATTGGTAAACATCTCAAATAAAAGATAAAAAAATCATATGGTAGCTCCTAATGAAATAAAAGAGCCTACTGATGCCACATGGTTTCATTCGGCATAAGCATCTGCGTAATCTGGTATGCGGCGAGGCATACCACTTAACCCCAAAAAATGCATTGGGAAAAAGGTAATATTAACACCGATAAAAAAAGTTCAGAAATGAATTTTTCCGAACCCCTCATTATATTTTAAGCCAATCATTTTTTCTAATCAATAATAAAATCCGGCAAAAATTGCAAAAACGGCACCCATAGATAATACATAATGAAAATGTGCGACTACATAGTAAGTGTCATGAAAAGCAATATCTAAACCAGCATTAGCTAAAATAACACCAGTTACGCCACCAACAGTAAACAAAAAAATAAACCCAAAAGCAAATAACATCGGTGTTGGCAAATGAATAATACCACCCCATAATGTTGCTAATCAACTAAAAACTTTGATTCCAGTTGGTATTGCAATAATCATAGTAGCGGCGGTAAAGTAAGCACGGGTATCAACATCTAAACCAACAACATACATATGATGTGCCCAAACAATAAATCCTAAAACACCAATACTTGCCATGGCATAAACCATTCCTAAATAACCAAAAATTGGTTTCATTGAAAAAGTTTCAACAATATGGCTAATAATACCAAACCCTGGTAAAATAAGAATATAAACTTCTGGATGGCCGAAAAACCAAAATAAATGTTGATATAAAACAGGATCTCCACCACCGCTAGGAGCAAAAAAAAGAGTTCCAATATTTCTATCAAATAATAACATAGTTATTGCACCAGCTAATACCGGTAAAGATAATAGTAATAAAAACGCAGTAACTAAAACAGATCAACAAAATAATGGCATGATTGCTAAATGTAAGTTTTTAGCCCTCATATTATTTATGGTAACAATAAAATTAATGGCACCTGCAATTGACGAAGCACCTGATAAATGTAAACTAAAAATAGCTAAATCAACAGCAGGTCCGGAATGTGCATCAATACTGCTTAATGGTGGATAAACGGTTCAGCCAGTACCTGCACCAACCTCAAAAAAACTTGACATTAATAATAGTGTTAACGATGGTGGTAATAATCAAAAACTTAAATTATTTAGTCGAGGAAAGGCCATATCTGGTGCGCCAAGTAAAATTGGAATAAACCAGTTACCAAATCCACCGATCAAAACTGGCATAACCATGAAAAAGATCATGACAAATGCATGTGCAGTAACTAATACATTATATAACTGGTAGTTACCCAATAAAAATTGGCTACCAGGTTGTGCTAGTTCAATCCTAATTAACATTGAAAGAACTGTACCAATAACTCCCGAAAACATACCAAATATAAAATAAAGAGTACCAATATCTTTATGATTCGTTGAAAATAATCATCGTGCAACAAAAATTTGTAGTGCGCGCATATAATTACTATCGATGTACTTAATTATTCAAAATAATGGTAATTACTCATTTGCAAATATCAGGTTGACAAATCATTTGGTCGTAAAAATTCACAAAAGCGTACCCAAAAAGCGGCCTCACGAGATAATGTTTTTTTTGACGAAAATTTAATATATATAGGGATATCGGCTAAAAAAGCATTTTGATTTGTTTGTAAGCTATTTGTTTGTTTTGTCAAAGGCGCATTTCAAACAATAATTTTTGTGTATTTACGGTTTATACGAACAGCTGCTTGTTCTGGTGATAATTGGCCCCGCAGCAATTTTAAATAGAATTTTTTTAACAATTTACCTAACCTAAATTGATTAATATAACTTATAAATTTTGCAGTGTCTTTAGCTATTTCACCAAATCTGTGTTTTTTTTTTGAAGGGTGTTTTCTAACCATAAAAGGCCAGCGTTTAGTCAAAATATAAAGATAAAAATACTGAGATGGAATTGGCAAATAATTTTCAACGCCAGCTGATACAAGGTTTAAGCTTAGATATCGCCTATTGGTTGAGGCAACATCACTTGTTAGCTTGCTTAAAATATTTTGGCTAATAGTTTTGGTGTATTTTTTTGCCCCAAACATTTTTAGTACTTAAAACCATAAAAACTATATGCTTTTATTGATTAACCTACTAACTTATTATAGCTTGAAAATTCAATTGATTTCCCAAACCTGTATAAAACGATTAAAATACCTAAGCCAACGGCTGACTCAGCCGCAGCTAAAACTACCAAAAGTAAAGCATATATATGCCCTTTTGGGTCGTTTATTGCTCAGCCAGTAAAAATAAAACAAGTTGTAATTGAAAAATACATCATTTCAATACCTAATAAAGTGATTAAAAAATTTTGTCAATTTCACAATATTAAACAAAAACTTATTAAAAAAAGTGCTATAGGGTAAAGTATTCAATTACCAAAATTATTTAATGTAAGCAATGTTGTTTGATTTGCCAATA
>Ga0302303_10000424_pt1 | contig 35713 bp, 27 predicted proteins | sample III_Palsa_E2_1_FD_194542 | JGI IMG/M metagenome (GOLD analysis project Ga0302303, IMG submission 194542) | Peat permafrost microbial communities from Stordalen Mire near Abisko, Sweden - III_Palsa_E2_1 | ecosystem: Environmental > Terrestrial > Soil > Palsa > Peat permafrost | place: Sweden...
TCGATCCGAAGGGCCGTCCCCAAAACGTATCGTCGTCGAAAGGCAACAATTCAAGAACGTCGCACGGAAGTCGGTAGACTCTTGGCTCCTCGCCAACCATGTAGCGAACAAGAACAGGTAGCCTGCTTTTTTCATTGCAATATGTTAACTGACAGTTCCCCTCAACGCCAACAGGCATGACCGATCCTACAAACTCAGAAGACATCGAAAAAGGTCTACCAGGCGAGGGTGCTGAGGGAGACTCAAGCCGAAAAAGGACTGGACTTTCGAGGCAACCGCCCGCTTCGCATCTGATTACAGTTACTTGGTTAGACTGTGAGTTTGCCGCGTCTCGGGTCTCTGCCAGCAAGAAGCAGTTCTCGGCGATCCCGTAAAATGGAATGATTCGGCCGACAGCGGGTTCTCCGTTTAGAAAAACCTCACGTTGCCAGTCTTCGTCCCCATTAGCATTAAACTTCAGAACCTTAGATGTATTCCGAGATCCGATGTAGGCCATAACCCCCCCGGATTGAATGCCAATAACATACAGCGGAGTTCCCAACTGACCGGCTGCAAACGAGAGGCGCTTAATCAGTCTAAACTCAGGATCCAAAAAGTGCAAAGCCTTATTGTGCGTATCGGCGATGGCGCAGTTATGCGCGCCGTCGATTGCCATACTGTTAACTCGGATGGATCGTTCGAACTCAATGTCGATCCACCGCGTCTCAAGACTTTCAACGTCCACTTCCGTGAATCCGCCTTGGCCCAAAACCGTGCCATACAGTTTAGTCCGGCCAGGCCCAAAAACAATAATTCCAAGTCCAACACCTGGACGCGAAAGGGTTACAGGAAAAGGTACAGTATCCAATAGCTCGACATCGTGTTGCTGGTCCAATTTGGCAACTCTCCTATCAAAAGCTCACAGGGCCTATAGTTGACGGAGTGCCCCATTTTGGACACCCCTCGTCCGGGATCGGCGTTGAATACAGATAATGGATGCCAGTGCTCGGATCCGTGCATGCGAATTGGCATACCGGTTCGCCGGTAGAGGAAACGCCATAACCTATAGACAGGCAATTAATCATAGGATGTGCTAGCCGCATGCTCAACAAAGCTCCTGTTTATTTGTCGCTTTGATCCGCCCTTAGGAACTGATTTTATAACCAAGCCTTCTCAGTTGTTGTGGCTCAAAGATTTGGACCTTTAACTCCGTCAAGCCTTCGCTTTGCACCGACCAAAAGGTCTCTTCGGCGATAATATTGCTCAACGATATTCCTCCATTAATCCTATCCGGATGCACAAGTCTGGTTTCTTTTCTTCACTGGATCTACTCTATGTAGCGAGGACGCCCTGAAACCCAACCTGGTGGTTCGTGATTTGAGCCTATTGGGCACGATATTTTAGGCACTTATATACCTGGCTAACCCACAGTGTTCTTACCCGCAAAAAGAGTGAGCAAGCGATAACCATATCGCTTGCTCACTCTTTTTGCTTGACACTACCCCGAGCTTTCATGCACATGCAAGTTGCCGCGCGGTTGTTTCCACATCTACCATCTCGGGGACAACTTCTTCTACTATCTCATGAACTTTAACCTTATCGATGCTTAAATGCAATCCATGTGCCTTCAAGACAGAAATGACAGAACGTAATTCGGGATTGCCTGTTTCAGACAGCATGCGATATAGAGCCTCTCGGCTAAGACCTGCCTCCTCCGAACATTTCGCGATCCCACCGTTTGCCTTCACATATTTACGAAGTGCAAGTAGAAACTCCTCAATAGATTCGTCTAAGGCATCTTGTAAATACGCGAGAGCGTACTCGCTATCACGCATGTTCACTAGAATTACATCGTCATAGCTCTTCAACTTCATTTCGCTCATTTTGCTCTTCCTTCCATTTTCGCAATGCAACATCCCGCTGGCCCTTTTTCTCAAAATCCCTAAGTAACTCTCGGGCACTGGCGATATCTTTCCGTTGATCCGATTTATCTCCAGCCCAAATTAGAAGCACAATGGACTTGTTGTCGAGAAAGGCGTAATAGACACGGTAACCAGGCCCAAGGTCGATCTTGAGTTCGGTTACTCCTTGTAGCCCTTTTTGGTTGCCAGCACCCCCGCTAGCTTGTCGATTTGTCGGTCGATCTTTGCACGCGTCGATTTATCACGAATGTTTGCTAGCCAATCCTCAACCTGGGACCTGCCGTTGCTCAGTAAAAGTAGGACGATTTGAATTTCCGTCTCAGGCATATTGTTCTGTGCTCCATCATATTGTAACCTACAGTTGACAAAATGTCAATGCTTTACATGCTAGTGGTTCGTTTATTGAACGTTTTATGCGGATTCTGCGCTACTAACCGTCCCATAGCACGACGGTGAACATGATTCTGGCTTAATCTCCAGAAGAACACTCTGAAAAGTAGCCGCAAATTCTCCTCAAGTCGTTAGGGGTTCGGCTAAGTGCTATATGGATACCAAGCCGAAGTCTCTTATGGCAGCAATTCGCTATTACTCGAATCCCGAGGTTTGTAACAAGTTGATGATATCAATCCTCTGGCCACACACAAACGGACAAGTGTCATGTATTTATTGTGGCACCGTTGGCGCACGGTTTATGGAATCCGTGCAGAGATTCAAATGCTACTCCTGTCGAAAGCAGTTCAGCATTAAGAAAGGGACTGTGCTTGAAGACAGCCCCCTACCACTCTCGACATGGTTACCAGCGTTTTGGATGATTGTAAATGCCAAGAACGGCGTTAGCTCCTGCGAGCTAGCCAAATCCCTTGACGTAACCCAGAAGACGGCGTGGTTTATGTTGCATCGTATCCGCCATGTCTTGAACAGCGGCAAGCTCGATATACTCAAAGGCACTGTCGTAAGATTGCGCTGAGGAACCTTCCAGGTTGACTTGCAGAAACTGAGCCAGTGTTGGTTTAGCTGGCATGAGCCGCATTTCAGATGGGGGCGACGGGACTAATAATAAAACAATGGGCAATGCGGTCTACCAACGCTTTCACTTCGGCTTAATTCGTGCATATGGAGAGCGAGAAACACAATCCAGATTATAATCGGTGCAAAAATTACAGACTGCAACCAAGAATGGTGCCTCAACTAATGATCTAAGAGAGCGATAGAAACGGCCCGGGTAACTAGACGAGCGTATATTGGCGTCTTATGAGGTCGAAGTTTCAACAACGAGCACATAGTAAATCCTCAAGGTACTCTAAACTCGCTTTTCCATGTGCTGTGCGAAAATCGCCTCGAGCAATTCTTCGTCTACTGGAGGGTTGTCCGTGGTCTCTTCATAGTAGAGTTTTTCGCCGGATCTAAGGCGATTTAACAAAGTGTAATAGACGTACCAAATTGCCATGGACAAACATTGAAGCGACGAATCGCCGCGTGGCGTGGGTAGTTTGCTCCTTGCATCGCTAATGTGCATCGAACAAGTCCAAGCGTCCACAGTCTTTTGTGGTTCAAAGATCTGGACCTTTAACTCCCTTAAGTCTTCGTTTTGCGCTGACCAAAAGGTGTGTTCAGCGATAATCTTGTTCAATGACGTTTCTCCTATTATTACTTCAGGAAAGTGATAACATTATACTTATTTTCCACCATGACTAACCATTCCACCAGGCAGGAACGATTCATTAGATTCCACTAACGTAGACTTCGTGTTAGATTCAAATAGTGCTGGAACTGGCCATCTAATCGGCGGGAATATGGGAGGGACACCACTTGGCGGACTGAAAGTAGGTGGCCAATTCATTATGGGATTATTATTCATTTGCCATTGAAATCTGTCTATGCAACGTTGAATCAGTTGAAGATCGCAATCATGCTCACAGCTCGTTATCCTCGCGAACTCTTCTATATAACATAAAGCTTTAGCCTGCGGCAATATCTTTCGATCGCATGCCATCTCTAGTGATATGCATTGACACAGCTTTTTGCAAAGGTCGACGTCGAATGGCGGCGGTTCGTCTTCTCCCCCATACGGTCCCCAACCTCCTCCTCCCCCCATAATATCGACTGACCATCCCGAAGGATCAGAAAGCCGTACTGGAAATGTAGTACCCGGCCATTTCTTGATGTCGCGATTGTGCCGTACCAGACCCCTTACTTATAGCGCTTTTTCAGGTCTCGGATGGGCTATAGCTGGTTCCGCCTCTTGTTTCCGAGAATACCAGCCTTAGTCTCTGGAGCGACATTCTAGCAAAATATAGAACGGCAGAATTGAGAAAAACGCCAGCGGAACGTATATATAAGTGATACGACCGGTGGTATGTCAGAAACAAGTGAACGTATGCAAGAACAGAGCCGTTAGATCAAACGGTGGCATACAATGTGTACAGAAGTGATTTTACAACTTTTGCTTCATGTAAACAGACATTCCGAACATATAAATACTTCTTTAACTTAAATGTTGTTCTAAATCACGAACGGCGTACGCAAATAGTCCCAGCAATTGAAATTCATTATTGGCTGAAAATTATTTGTCACATCAGCACCACGCAGAACAGGGAATAACTGCCGACCCTCTTAACGTATGTAACACCAGGCCCACGTTACGGGAGCCCCACCACTTCAAGGATAGCCTCCCCTTCCTTGGCCTGCCGGGCAACCGATTGACTGACTAATATTCTCCAATCGACTGAATATCACCTGGATGGTCATGCCCCTCCTGCCTTGTGTCCAGAGAGTGCTCGCGACAATTTGATAGCGCTTTGCGCGCTGCGCGACGTACACCTTCATCAGGATCTTTGCTAAGCTGTATTAGCACGTCTTTTGCACTTGGGCCTCCAACCATCCCTATAGACGCGCACGCATACTGCCGAACTAAAGGTTTGGCGTCCTTGGCAAGAATAAATAGAGACTCCATCCCGTCAACGCTTCCAATGCTTCCGAGAGCTTCGGCAATCATCGCGCGGAGCGGTGTCATTGGCTTATAAATATGTTTTGTGAAAGGCTCGATAGCTGCGACTGCCCGAAGCTTTCCGAGGGATATTACAGCCTCCGCAACATGCCATGCAAAATTGTCTACAATCTCAACCAATAAGGGTATTGCAGTGTAAGTTCCGACCTCACCAGCAGCGAGTATCGCAACGCTCCGAGTGCGCTCATGTCTGGAACTTCGGTCCTGCGGCAAATGACCAGGCGACTGTGACGGGGGAGTGTTCGCTTTACGAGGCGGGGCCGCGATTAGTTCGCATAGGCGCCGGTTAATTGTCCTAAAGCCGATGCTCGCGAACAGGTCAACGAGTTCTTCTTGCCGCCCGCTTCCATAGGGATCGGCGTGGCGGGTCGCAAACGGGCCGTATAGTCGACCTATAGCCAAAGTTGCCTGAGCGACAACCAACGGATCGGAGTCTTCAATGGCAAGTACAGATAGCCGTTCAGAATATTGGAACAATTGCCACTCTCCGATTTGCCCTGCCGTGCACGCACGTATGTCGGGATCGTCCTCAGCCAGCGCTTGACCCACCGTTTCAGGATTGAGCCTAGCAATAGCGTTCCAGGCTTCTGAAGCCGCCAATCCAATGCGGCTAGTCTTGACGTCGACCGATTTATTGCACTCTTCGATCAGCAAGACGAGTGGAACTAATGCAGGTGCTCCATACCGTATGACGCTCCGTGCGGGCCCTTTGCTGAACTCCGAGTAGTCGTCCTCAAGCTCTCGCTTGATAATCTCCAAAGTTAATTCGGCGTCCTGACTGCTCATAATTGGTTGCCTTGTGCTCCATCTGCGGTGAAAGGAAAAAATCGATACGACCAGCAATGTATCTTCACGCGTCACTTACTCCGCTGTAGCAAGAAAAGCTGGAATCTGAGTGCCCAACTCAAACTGTATCATGTGATACATGCGGTAGACCTTGGCCTGACTTAAGATTAGCAACATTCGCAGGCAGCTCCAACTAAGGCACGCAGTAACTATGTGGTTCCCCATATCCCCCCCCGCCCCAGACTGGCCCAAAGCCACCTCCACCGTTACCCCAGACTGAGTCGTCAGGCGGCCATCCCCATATCGGCTGCTCTGGATTCCAAGGTGCTTGGTTATTGAGGATGGACTGGACACATTTTTGGATTTTTTTGCCCGCATATTCAATCTCACAATCCGCCATATCTACTTCGTATTGACACTCCACCATGGATACGCACCAGTCGTAATCTAGGCTCTGCTCACCTTTGTCCGGGAGGTATTTCTTACACTTAATCATGCCGTCATTCTTCCAAGTTAGCGCGATAGCCTGACATCCCTCCAGATTGTCGTCCCCTCCTGGTGGAGAGTCGTAAAACCCCCTAGGGTCAGAATGGTTTAGTGGATTGTTCTGGCAGTGCTCGTAGAGATTGATGCCTCCGAGATAGCCGGCTAGGTCCCTCGTGAGGAACCTACCGGATTGAGCGTCGTAATACCGGGGTTGTTAGAAGGTCAAGTCCGGTTTCCACGTCTGTATAGTAGCCATCTTGAGACATAAAGCCATCATATGGATCCGCGCTAGCACCCGTGCTCGAGCGCTGACCAAAGGCGTCGAATGCATTAGTATCCATGATATTTCCGCTCGAATCTAATCGTTGCACAACATTTCCTTGGGGGTCAAAAGTGTAAAATATGCTAGACCCGCCGCTAAACCTAGACAGCAAGGCATTCGCCCCGAACGTATTTACCGCAGTTACTGAGCCGCTCGAGTTCAGTTCACAAACTGGCCGGATTCCATTGTAAAGATAATACGTGGTTCCTGACGAACCTGTTTTCCAGGCACGAAGACTATCACCTGTGTACCCAGCAGTCATTGCGCTTCCGAAGGCCGTCATGCGATTCTCGGCATCGAAGCTCAGGCTGTTGGAGTTGTAAGTTGTTGGGTTGCCGTTACCGTCGTAGCCATAAGACGACGCAGTCGTCTGGTTATCCGAATTGTACGACGCCATTGAGGACCCGCGGAGTGTCGTGGGATTGCCTGCGGTATCGTAGGCGTTCACGTTATTGTAACCGCCAATCCTTGTTGACGATTCGCCAGTCAACTGGCTTCGGGTACCTCCTGAACTTATCGTGTCATAGCTGTATTCTGTTGTGCCGGAGTAGGTAGGCTGGGACGGGATGGCTACGGTCGCGGCTGTCACATCTCCAATACCGCTGTATGTTACCGCCCCAAAGTCCGAAAGGGTGGTACCACCGCTAGTCTGACTCAGCAGGTCGGTTATGAATCCTCTGGCGTTAAAGGTATATTTAGTAATGACTCCATTAGAGAGTGTTTGGGTCGCAAGCAGGCTGTTATCTAGATAGGTCCAGCTTGAAGTCTCGCCATTAGGATTGGTCAGCACAGTCATCCGACCGTCAGAGTCATAGGAGTAACCGAAGTTCCCTGCTGGCGTGCTCATCGCCTGAGTGGACCCGTCAGCATAATAAGCGTAGGCTATTGTCTTCGCCGCCAGGCCAGTATAAGTCGTTACAGCACTCGTTAGCCTGTTAGTATCATCATATGCGTAGCTGCTTGAGCCCGTTCCATCCGTCATACTTGCCTTGCGCCCAAAGCCATCGTACGTGTAGGCTATGTTAATGCTTGTCGTCGCTGGGTATGAAACGGAGGTCAGTTTGCTTTCAGAATCATTGTAAGCGTAATCCGTCGTAATTCCACGCCCATCAGTCCGCGACAACAGGTCGCCGTTCGCATCGTAAATAGGAAACTGTATTGTATCACTGCCAGACGTTGCGCCGCCAGAACCAGGGTAATTTATTCTTGCTAGATAACCCTGAGTGCTATATGTATATGTCGTGATACTGCCGTTGCCATCGGTTATGGAAATAGCTCTATAATTGGCGTCGTAGGACAAAGTTCCCGGTTCCGTGCCGCCCCTTGTAGTAAGGATTTCGTCTTCTGGACCGTACGTATAGTCAACATGGCTGACCATCGTAGAACTTTCATCGTAATCGGATTCCTCAACCACAGGTCCGAATTGCTGCGCGGGATCACTTATAGATGATGTATACATATATTCGTTTACACGATAAGCGTTACCTGTTCCGGTCTGGCCCGTCTGCGGATACGTAGTCGTTAGTAATTGATTCGCCAATGAATAGGTGAAGTCTGTTTCATTGCCAAGCGGATCCTTAATGGCGCTTAGATTTGACCGAGAATCATAGCGTACGTGGATCACGTTTCCGAGGTTGTCGGTTACTGTAACGGGCTGATTCACCGCCTGACTTTGGCTATAGGCCCCGTCCGTAGTGTAATTGAAAGCTGTCGTGCTACTCGTTGCGGCGTTATTGCCCGGTTCGGCAATTGTGATTATGTTACCGAGACCAAGGTTCCCCATTGACTTTGCGCCCTGCCCTGTCAAATCGTAGGTGTACGTTGTTGCCACTTGCTCTCCAGAGCCGCCGCTGGTACCTGGCGTCGGGGAGCTGATGCTGATCACCAAGCCGCAGGGGTGGAAGTTGCCGAGCGTGTCATTATAGCCGTCAGAGTCATCGTATGTGTAGCTTGTTGCTGTCTTGTAATATGTTGTACCACCGGACACATAGCTCTCCTGCGTTGATAGCAGTTCTCCAAGTGCGAAATTCACGTGGCTATAGGTATTTGTAGTGGTAACCTCCCTGGGACTGATTTCCGTAAGGTTGTTTCCGTATTGGTCCCAGGTAAAATTCGTGATGCCCGATCCAGTCGTCGAAGAGCTAAGAACATTAAAAATGGCGCTCCCGACGCTAGCGTATTTGACCTCGTATCCCGTTCCCGCGATTCCCGAAGTGGGAATGCTAATCGTGAAGCTGGTCGTTCCACTATTGTACGTCACTGCCCATCCGTTTGTGGTGGTCGATGATCCAACTAACGTGCCGGATGAACTTACCACCTGCCAAGTACCCGTTGTTGGCAGATCCGATCCGCTCTTCGCTTCCGTTCCGCTGTAGCCAATGTAAATGCTGCTAGATGAAATAGTGGCGCGGGCGGCAATTGCATTAAGCGTCGCAGACGGACGGTACGGATCGTTCGGATCCGAATAGACCGCCTGACTGTAGAGCTGTCCGGTGCCATCGGTCACCGCGACATCACTCATATTATTGTCGAACGTGCCTGTGTACGAGTACACGGTTTGTCCGGATGGGTTTGTGACCGTTACCTGAGTGTTGAGCCCATTAACCTGTGTGTACGTTCTTGTATTACCGTTGGCATCGACCAGACTCGCGACATATGGCGCTCCAGTGGCCGTTGTATAATTGATCGTTGCCGTGGACATGCCGGTCCCGGTAGGAGAGGGCACGCTAATCGTATGCAGGAAGGGAGCCGAGTGGTATCCTTCGCTGTTGGAAAACCACTGGTATCCGTACTCATAGCGGACGGGAACGCTGCCGGAGCAGCTTGGGACTATCTGGGATACGAAGTCCACCGCGGAGCTTTGTGGTTCGCCGCCGGGGAGGACGTAGTAATAGACGCTTCGGCCGTAACAATCCGTGACCGAGACAATATGACCATAAGTGTTGCGCACGATGGTCAGAAGCTGGGTACCTGCTCCCGCCGCCTGGCTTGAGATGGAGTTCAGAACTGTGTATCCGTTATATTGTGTCGTGCCGTAGTTGAAGTAGATTGAGTTACCATTGCGGTCGGTAATTTGAGCGAGCTGCCACGAACCTCCGCCATAACCACTCGTAGAACTGGTTGTCGTCCAGACGGTCCGATCCTGCCAGGTCACGGTAAAGTAGGTATTGCTCGTGCTCGTATTATAGAGCCACTTGATTAGAACCGGAGCGCCCGCCTGCACTGTACAATTCGTAACCGGGCTGCTTGAGGTAGGAGCCGTACCGGTGAACCCAATACGCGCACCGTTAGGCAAAATCAAATAATCCGTACTTGACCCTACAGCTATCCCGATATTGTACTGATGCGACCAGGCGTAGCCGAAGTCGGCGTCTTCGTACGACCAGGAAGCCTGATGCGCGCTGTCGCGCTCCTCGATCGAGTGAAGGCTGTTGTAGAGACGCTGCCAGGTGACGGATGGGCCGTGGGGTTGTGGACGACATTACAAATAAACCTCACTTCGGGACACCGACGAGTGCATATACAGGTAGAACTAATTCCTGGCCATCTGCGCTCTTTATCGAGACGCTTGACTGGATCGGTCCGGTTGGAACCGAGGAACTCAGCGTAATTATAGCGTCTACGGATTCATTCTCAGGATCTTGCGGCGGTGCCTGTTTTGGAAGTGGTGCTCCAAAGGGGCGTGTGAGTCCGGAATCGTAGTGTACTGGACCGAGCTTAACCGAAAGATAGGACACGGTAGACGTTGCAGTTAATTTGTCGAGGTTCTTGCCCTGAATTTGGAAGGTTTGTGTGGCCGGTTTTCCTGGCTCGACCATTCCGAAGGCAACGACTATTGGGAGGGCGTGAAAATCTCCTGCGACGTTTGCGTAGTAGGAAATGTCGCCAAGTTCGATGTCTGGGCCGGCTTTTGTCCGGCGTACGGCGATCAGGCGTCCGGTGAGGTTGCCAATTGTGTGGCCCGGATCGAAATGTACTGTAAATGTGTGCAGATGGCGTGCATGGCCGGCGTCGGGGCTCCATGATGGCACCACGGGAGCGGACTGGGGACGGCCGGCGGGATCTATGGTAATGCTCGGATCACGGCTGACCAGAGCTACGCTGCTGCCATCAGCGTCCAGAGAATCGTCGTAGATTAAAGACAGCGGACGAGTCTGTTGTTGTGCGGATGAACCAAGGTCCAGTAAGGAAGGAGAGAAAGCCACTGGCGGTAGGATTGTTCCAGTTACGTGCAGAGTGGCGACCGGGTCCGCGTGGTTGGCCGCGTAGATTGAGACGCTCTTGTCGATGCTCCCTGGGTTAAGGTGGGAGGAATCGATGTTGACGGTGATTTGCAGGGATGCGCCTGGTTTGAGCGTTAGAGGCAACTTGGCTTTAGGAACAAGAAGCGCAGCCGTGCATCCGCAGGATGGGTGGAGTTGTATGATTGTAAGGGGCTGGTCTGTTGTGTTCCGGTGCGGATATCAGGGTTACGTGGGTGGCTTCTAGTGTGCCGAAGTTATACGAATGCCTCATGCAGACAGCGGAATTTAAGGGGGAGGCCTGAGCTAATGTTAAGCCTATTTGGAATGACGGCAATCCCGGCTGACATGGTAATAGCACGACTGAGGGCATCATAGCCACGCTAACGCCAATTATACATTTCATCATGGAAATTATAACTTTCGGTGTCCGTGTTTGGGCCATCTTGGTGGTGACCGAACTTGTAATGCTGTATCCGTGATGGAAGCCGCAACTCAGATAAACAAGGGCCAACTAATCGGTAAACGTTTCGTTAATAGTGCCGCGGCGTCAATAAAAACGCCCGCCATTCGCCGTCAATACGAGCATCACAAATAATTTGCCCAGAATTGTTTATAGCTACTCCATTCGAAAGCACTATTCCAGGCGACAAAGCGGTCAAGTCGTTTAAATCTATCAAAACACCTTGGTCCCATACGCATGCATGGTTGTCGTTCGGACCCAACCTCACGGCACCTACTATAGTCCCAGCATCGTTGATCGAATTGGGTTGGCAGGAAAGCCGCTTTGTACCAAGTCGGCTGTCCAAGGAGCGCATCTCTCCATCCCGCCAAGCATAGGGAACGAGAAGGGTGTAGCCAATATTGCTGTCCTTCCAGCTAATTCCAACGACCTCACCCGACTTATTAATTGCTTTGGGTTTACTTCCATTACAACCAGCGAGGACACCGATTACCCTAAAATGACCACCTTTCCAAAGCACACTTTCCTCGTTACCTTTACTCATCGAAGGTCCACTAGCTGCCGATCCGACGGCATCCCCTTGTGCGTTTATAGCGTCCGCACTTCCCCAGGACCAGCCGAGCGGCATTCGTAAAGTTCTTATCTTTCCGTTCCTGAACAAGCATGGAATGGTACTCGCCCCTCCGTAAAATCCGGCCATCTGGCCGGATTCGCTAATCGAAAACAGGAAAGGAGCGCTAACGCCGGCATCAATCTTAAGTTTAACGAATCCGTCAGGCCTAATAACACCATAAGCCAAAGCGCGAGGCCCGGTCAGACGTTGTCCAACAATTCCACCTTGATCATTGATATCGGATACTATAATGTCCTTCCCAAGACTGATTATTTGGTCTCTGTGCCAGCAGACACCTGTCGAGACTGTCTTTGGTCCTTTGGGCTGGGGGGTCGCCGGGAAACAAAAACCGACAATTTGGCCCACATTGTTAATAGCGGCTACATGAGATTGCGGTAGACCTGGCGGTGAAGGCAATTCGATTGCCTTGTATCGTACATGTGCGCTCGTTTGTGACATCTCGCCTCCAATACCCAAGCTTATTAGGAAAGCAATAATATGTGATGCTTTCATCTTCAAATCTCCTTCACCTCGCCAAGGGCCTTCGCGGCAATTGCAGCGTCACTCGTATAGCTCTGCGTGGTAAACTATAACACAAGATGATCATCTCAACAACCATTCCTCCGGCGCAATACCGGCCTATTACACCTTCTTACGACTTCGGGACGGTGAGTGCGCTCGACCATCCGAAGGTCTTTCATGATTTTGTGTTTACAAATACTGGGAATGCCCCCGAAGTCATAGATCGGCTGCAGCCTTCGTGTCATTGTACGTCTGGAATGGTGCTGCCGGAGTCGTCTTCGACTTTGCCGATTGGGACAGTAGGGCAGACTCTCCCGATTACGGTTCCCGTGGGCGGGTCGGTTAAGGTGCGGGAGATTATCGATTTGACTGAGGATCCGGCCGGGCCTGTGGATAAGAGCCTGGGGGTCTATCTGCAGGGACAAAATGACCTGGCGGCGATGTTTCTGATGTCCGGGCAGGTGACGCCGGATCTTACGGTTACTCCTCGGATTGTGGACTTCGGCAATCAGGAGCCGGGTAAACCCACAAGCATTAAAGTTTCGGTGACTATCGACAAACGCCTTTGTCCCTCCGGATTCCCGGTTTTTTCTTCAAATAATGAAGATCTTAAGATAGATCCTTCACCAATCGTGGATACGGTACAGCCTGGGAACCCTGGCAGATCTCCAGCGCATATTTTGAGCCGTACCTATATTGTCTCGCCGTCGTCCAATATGCCGCTCGGAGCGATCCAGGGGAGTCTGGCCCTTGTTCCTCCGAGTGACGATCCTTCCTCTGTTGCGCCTGAGTTTCAATCTGTAGTGGCCGTCGTGACCGGTACAATCCTGGGACCGGTTCATGCGCATCCCGATGCACTTTCTTTTGGAACTGTGCTCTCGGGACAGGGGGCGACGCAGGAGATAACACTCGACTCCAACAACCTCTCGGATGTGACTCATGTAAAGGCGGTCAGTCGAAGCTTGTATATTACAGTAACTCCAGGAGCCCCGGACGCGTCAACCTCGGGAGTTCCAGCTGCTGCGCCAACAGCTTCGCACCATGTATTTCTGGAAGTAAAGATCGACCGAAAGGCTCCGGCCGGTCTCTTTAATTCCGAAATCAAAGTAGTTCTTGCCGACGGGCACCGTCTGCTTATTCCCGTTACTGGTTACGTAACCGCGCTTCCCCAGTAATAAAACACCACTAACTCTAATCACTGAAGGACACTCATGACACAGCTTGATATACGAATCGGAACTCTTGCCTCGGCCAGCGAAGGGGCCGATTACTTGAAGCAGATTTTGCCGCACGGATTCGAGAGCTTTTCCCTTACCTTTTGGGAGAGAATTGGCGACGTAGATCTGGAGCGCACCGCGAAAGAGGTGAAAGACGTTCTCGGCGACAAGGCCGTAATCTCCACTCTGGGCATGTTCGGCAATCCGCTGCAGAGCGAAGAAGCGGCGCGGGACTTTGGGCGCTGTATCGATGCGGCCCATCTTTTCGGAGCAAATATCGTCTCGGGATTTGCTGGAGCCATTGAAGGCAAGCCGCTGCCCGAGTCTATCCCGCAATTCAAAAAAGTCTGGGGCGAACTGTCCAAGAAGGCCGAGGCGAATGGCGTGCGCATTGCCTTTGAAAATTGCGATATGGGCGGCTGGTGGCACGATGTGCGCTGGAATGTGATGCACGCACCGAGCGCCTGGGAGATCCTATTTAATGAAGTGCCCTCCGATGCACTCGGTCTGGAATGGGAACCCTGCCATCAGATGTATTCGCTGATCGATCCCCTTCCCAACCTGCGCAAATGGATCAACAAGGTCTATCACGTGCATGGCAAGGATGCCACCGTGGCCTGGGATATTGTGAAGACGCACGGCATACGCGGAAATGTCCCCTATGTTTGGCATCGAACTCCTGGGTTTGGCGATACGAACTGGACGGACGTGATCAGCATACTGCGCATGGGCGGGTATACCGGCAGCATCGATATCGAGGGCTGGCACGATCCTGTCTATAAGGGCGAGCTTGAGATGACTGGCCAGGTGCACGGCCTGAACTACCTCAAACAGTGCCGCGGTGGGGCCTTTGTGCCGAACCCCACAACAAAAGGATAAGAAACAGGACGCTCAATGATCCTTCCTGTATTAAGTTCACCGGCTGCACTGTATGCCTCGGCTGCGGTCTCGAACGTCTTCCAATTCGGGACGGTCAGTCTGCTGGACATGCCCTATGCCGACCACGACTTTGTGTACACCAATACAGGGGCTACCCCCGTGGTTATTGAGCGCCTGCAACCGTCCTGCCACTGTACTTCAGCGCTGATTGCCTCGGACAGCAGTCCGGATGGTGCGGCGTTGCCTTATACAGTGGCTCCCGGAGCCTCGGTTAAAGTCCATGCCTCGATTAATCTGGGCATGGACCCGTCCGGCCCCGTTTCGCGCACGGTATCCGTCTACCTGCAGGGAGAGAACGAGCCCGCGGCCATTTACACGCTGAGTGGGACGGTAGAGCCCGACGCGGAGTTCAGACCGTCTGTCCTGAACTTCGGCAAAATCCGAGCGGGCGATTTCGGCGTGATGGCAGTTCTGGTCATTATCGACAGCAGGCTCATTCCAAAGGACTATCCCAATGTCGTTTCGGACAACCCTGGGATAGTGATTACGCCGGTTCCCAACCCCTATCACGGCCCTACCTACTTTAAGGCGGCGCGGGCAGGTTCCGAAGTAGACTGTTGGTTCGAGGTGACGGTGCCAGCCAACATGCCCTTGGGGCGAATCGATGCCAGCCTCTCCATGTCCGGAGGTCCGGCGGCGACCGCGGCAGCAATAGCACAGTATGAGATCAATACCGCCGTCGTGACCGGCGAGGTTACAGGAGCCATTAAGGCCGACCCGGAGGCCATATCGTTCGGAACCGTTCTGACCGGCCATACCTCGACCGAAACAGTGATACTTACTGGAAACACGGCAGCGGATATCCGAGGACTAAAGGCGCAATCGGGAAGTTCCTATATCACAGCGACCCTCTCCAAGCCTGGCCCAGGCCGCGACAGAAGGCTGATTCTTACGGTGAAGAAAGACGCTCCGGCAGGCCTGTTTAATTCCAAAATCACCGTTCTGCTGGTAAACGGGCCCGCGCGCGGGCAGCGCCTGGTTATCCCGACTACTGGATACGTAACTATCCCAGTAAATTGAAACGCGTCCAGAGCGGCCCAAAGTTGCATCGGGCGGGCAAAATCGAGTATCATAAAACGTTCGGAAGGCGGACGGGCGCACTGCTGTCCCCGCCCCGTATAGAATTCCGCAAGATATAGCTAAGGAGTAAGCCAATGGCGCTTTTAGAAAGAGACCTGACCGTGGCCGCCGAGACTTCAACGTTAACAGCCGCGAACGCCCGTCATGCTTCGCTGGCCGAGGTGGATCCTGAGATCGCTGATGCCATTCATCGCGAGGAGAACCGCCAGAACGACAAACTCGAGCTGATCGCTTCAGAAAATGTCGTATCGCGCGCCGTGCTGGAGGCCCAGGGTTCCGTACTGACCAATAAGTACGCTGAGGGCTACCCCGGCAAACGCTACTACGGCGGCTGCGAGTACGTAGACATCGTCGAGACTCTGGCTATCGAACGTGCGAAGAAGCTCTTCGGCGTCGATCACGCCAATGTCCAACCCCACTCCGGCGCATCGGCCAACATGGCTGTATTCCTTGCTTTCCTTGAGCCCGGCGATACCATCCTCGGCATGCGACTGGATCAGGGCGGACATTTGACGCACGGCAGTCCGGTCAACATCTCAGGCAAGTACTTCAAGGCCGAGTTCTACGGCGTGGACAAAGAGACGGGACGAATCGACTACGATGAGTGCGCGCGCATAGCCCGCGAAGTGAAGCCGAAGATGATTACTTCGGGCGCTTCCGCCTATCCGCGAGAGATCGACTTCCCAAGACTGCGCGCCATTGCCGATGAAGTGGGGGCCATTCTGTTGGCCGATATCGCGCATATTGCCGGTCTTGTAGCGACCGGGCTGCATCCATCTCCGGTCGGTCACGCACAAGTGGTTACCACGACGACGCATAAGACCCTGCGCGGCCCGCGCGGCGGACTGATTATGTGTGACGCCGAGTATGCCAAAGCCATCGACTCCGCGGTCTTCCCAGGCATTCAGGGCGGCCCGCTCATGCATGTGATAGCCGGCAAGGCCGTCGCCTTGAAAGAAGCGCTCTCGCCTGATTTCGTGGTGTACCAGACCCAGGTTAAGAAGAACGCCGCCGCTCTCGCCGCCGGCCTGAGCAGTCGTGGCTTCACCCTCTTTTCCGGAGGAACGGACAACCACCTGATGCTCGTAGACCTGCGTCCGCAGGGCCTGACCGGCCGCACAGCCCAGGTTGAACTGGACAAGGTTAACTTGACGACGAATAAGAACGCAATTCCGTACGATACGGAGAAGCCGTGGATTACGGGCGGATTGCGATTGGGAGCTCCTGCAGTAACAACTCGTGGCTTTAAGGAAGCGGAGATGGATACAGTGGCTGGACTGATTGCGCAGACCCTGACCAATATCGGCAGCAATGCGGCGTACGATGCCGTGCGAGCCGAGGTCAAGCTGCTCTCCGATCGGTTCCCTGGCTAACATAACTCAGCCTACGAAAGGCAAGTCTCCGCCCAGGAAGTGTAATGAGGAATTATCTCTGGCTCGCGTTCGGGCTGTCGATGGCGTGCTCTTTAGTGCTGACGGTTCTATTGACACCAATCGTCAGCAAGCTCGCCTTCAAATTCGGCGCTGTGGCCAAGCCGCGGGAACGCGACGTACATAAGCAAGACTTGCCGCGATGGGGCGGCCTCGCTATGTTCGGGGGCTTTGCCCTAACGCTGCTTTGTATATACGCCGTAAGCCTCATTTTTCCGCAGGTGTTCCCAGGAAACCCGTCACAACACCAGCTAACCAAGCTTTTTGGTGTGATGATTGCCGCCACTATGCTGGTGGTCGTTGGGGCGCTCGATGACAAGTACGAAATCTCTGCTCTCTGGCAGTCCCTCGCCCTAATCTTAGCCGGGGTGATTATCATCCTGTTCGACGTGCGAATCGACGGCCTTACCAACCCCTTTACCGCGGGAGGTCTGGGGCCGCACGATCCCAGGCGTTGGCTGGCGCTTTCCAAGCCGGTTTCCTGGTTCTGTACCGTTGTGTGGGTCTTCGGCGTCGCCAAGACCGTGGACTTTATCGACGGCCTCGACGGCCTTGCTGCTGGAGTCTGCGCCATCTGCGGCACGACGCTCGCGCTTATGTCCGCCCATGTCGGACAATACGGCGTCACGCTTATCGCGGCAACACTAGTCGGATCGTGTCTGGGCTTTCTGCGCTACAACTATAATCCGGCAAGCATTATTATGGGCACGGTCGGAGCGCAGTTTCTTGGGTTTGTGCTGGCGGCGATCTCGATTATTGGGACCTTCAAGATTGCGGCTACACTTTCGGTATTGCTGCCGATGCTTGTGCTTGGGGTGCCGATTTTCGATGGGATTCGCGTCGTGACACAGCGTATCGTTACACACCGGCCGGCCCACATGCCGGATAAGACATCGCATATCCACCATTTGCTGATTAACAAAGGCCTATCGCAAAGGCAGGCTGTCTGGTGCATCTATGTGCTGACGGCGTCGTTATGCTCAATAGCCTTTGTTATTTTCCGCATGTCGGGACACTAAACTAACATCAACGACCGTCGAAACTAATCATGCCACTCAAAAAGATACTTTGCGTCTTTGGAACCCGGCCGGACGCCATCAAAATGGCTCCCGTCGTTCTGGAACTGCTGCGCCGCAGCGACGAGTTTGCCGTTAAGATCGCCGTGACGGGTCAGCACCGTGAGATGCTCGATCAGGTTCTATCCGTCTTTGGAATCACTCCCGATTTCGATCTGAATATCATGACGCACGGCGCCACTCTTTCTCAGATTACATCGCGCGCCTTGAACGGCCTGGAGCCCATTTTAGCTGCCGACCGGTTCGACTGGGTAGTTGCGCAGGGAGACACGTCCACAACCTTTGTGGCTGCCCTGGCCGCTTTCTACCACAAGGTCTCTTTCGGCCATGTGGAAGCTGGGCTGCGCACTTTCAACAAGTACGACCCATTTCCAGAAGAGATGAACCGCCTGCTCGTTACTCGCCTGGCCACGAAGCACTTCGCTCCGACGGGCGATTCCGCGGCTAATTTGCGTGCCGAAGGGGTGGCGGATGCAGACATTGTTGAAACCGGAAATACGGGGATCGATGCGCTGCTTACGGTGGCGTCGCAGGATCACGAGCTCGTGGACGCAGATGTCACCAGAATTCTGAAAGAGACAGGCCGAGTTATTCTTGTGACGGCCCACCGTCGGGAAAACTGGGGGGAGCCGCTCATCCGTATTGCTCAGGCCGTCAAGGCCCTTGTGGAAAAGTATCCAGATACAATCGCCGTGCTGCCCATGCACCGCAATCCCGTGGTGCGCGAAGCGCTGCAGCCAGTGCTTGCGGGAAATCCGCGTGTGTTCCTCATTGAGCCGCCTGACTACGTGCCTTTCGTAAAGCTGCAGCAGAAGTCGACCATTATCCTGACCGACTCCGGAGGCGTGCAGGAGGAAGCTCCTAGCCTCGGCAAGCCCGTCCTGGTGCTGCGTGAGACCACGGAGCGCCCCGAAGGGGTTGCGGCGGGAGTTGCACTGCTTGTTGGCACAGACACAAGCCGAATCGTTGAAGAAGCTTCCAGACTGTTGGACAGCCCCGAAGCCTATTCAGGGATGTCCCGCGCCCTTTCGCCTTATGGAGACGGTAAAGCCTCCCGCCGCATCGCCGACACCCTGCTCGATCATTAAGGAGACCTTTTTCTTGACACCTCTGCCGCCGATGTCCTATGCGCACGCCATAATTCTTGGAATTATACAGGGAGCCACAGAGTTCCTCCCCGTTTCGAGCACCGCGCACATGCGCATTATTCCAGCACTCCTGGGCTGGGGCGATCCCGGCACAGCCTACTCTGCTATCGTTCAGCTCGGCCCCATCGTGGCTATTATAGCGTTCTTTGCTTCGGATCTTTTGCGCTACCTTGCGGGAATCCAGCGCTCTATTTCGGCTGGGCAGCTCTTTCCCAAAGGCGATACCGACGCCCGGTTTGGCTGGTATACGGTTTTTGGCACAATCCCGCTCGCTATCTTCGGGCTGCTCCTGGAAAAGAAGGTCGATCATGAATATCGCAACCTGTACTTTATTGCAGCGGCCTTAATTTTGCTTGCTCTGGTTCTCTTTGCTGCGGAAAAGGTGGGCAAGAGGAATAGAAATCTGGAGTCGCTTAGTTTTAAGGAAGCGATGATCGTTGGGTTTGCTCAGGTTCTGGCGCTGGTGCCTGGGGCATCGCGGTCTGGAACCACGATCACGGCCGGCCTTTTTCTCGGCCTGGACCGGGAGTCCGCGGCGCGATTTTCATTCCTGCTCAGCATCCCGGCCATAGCCCTAGCGGGGCTGTACAAGCTCTACAAAGTCGTGATCAAGGCGCATGCGCCTATCGGCTCTGTCGCCGGCCCGTACATACTATCCGCTGTGGTTGCCGGGATTGTGGCTTATGTTGTGGTGCGCTGGCTCCTCGGCTACTTAAGCAAAGAGAGCCATTCCACCACGCCCTTTATTATCTATCGCATAGCACTCGGCGTCGCCTTGATCTTCCTGGCCCAGATAGGCTTCGTTGCCCCTTAGGCTGCGCAGCCTTAGTCTCACTACCTTAACGGAAGGCCCGCTAGTGAAAAGATCTTATCCATCGACGCGCCAACAAGACGAACGCGGGCCTCGTCGGTTGGAAGCTCTCCCAGCTCTCCTTTGAAGGGCTCCGGGGTCACGGGGCCATCGTAGCCGATTTGCTGCAGCGCTTTCAAGAACCCGGCAATGTCGATCGTCCCTGTCTCTCCGGGAAGTCCGCGCACTCCATCAAGCTGCTCGTCGATCGGAACGCCCTTCGGGGCGTCGTTGACATGAACGTACACCACTTGCTCGGGAGTGAGCGTAAGAAGTTCTTCCACGCCGGCATGAGACGTATACCAGTGAAAACAGTCTAAAAGAAGACCGACATTGGGACCAATTTCTGCCGCCATCTCGAGCATGGTTTCCATGTCCTTGATAAAGGGATAAGCCTTGCCGTCGTAAAGTGTCTTCGGCCCTAAAAATTCCAGCCCAAGCGATATTCCATAGTGATTGAGGATTTCGGCGATGGGCGTAAACCTCTCGATGTGAAACTTCAAGTTTTCCTGATAAGGAAGTGTGTCCGACCAGGAAAGTATGTAGGTAGAAGTCCGGTCTGCGCCGACAGCCGCCGCGGCGGAGGCCAGGCGTGGAAGCTGCTCCAACCCACGCTTCCAGTTCTCGGCGGAAGAACGCCAGTCAATGGGCAGTCCCCATGCGGCCGCATGGATACCCGCGACGGTAAAGCGCTCCCTTACGGTAATGGCTCCTTCTTTTTCGAGCAGGTCTGCAATTTCGCCGACGTTCACTTCCAGACCTTGAAAGCCGCCAACGCTCGCCAGTATGAGCGCAGAATCCAGATTTTCCGGACTTAACCCAATGGCTCCTGGACTTAGTGTCTTGTACATAAGCTGTTCTCCTAAAACCTTTGCTCCGTATATATTGGTGATTCTCTTGCAAATTCCTTTGCCGATGTCCCACAGGGGTACAATGCCTTTAGGTGTTCAGGCCAAACGGGGGTGCAATTGTGATAGATCACGCCATTCTTGTTGAAGACGACTCCTTCTGCGTCCTGCGCGGGTCGCGTGTTATCGCCACAGTGTTCTGGCCAAGCATCACCGAAATTGTTCTCTTGAAACGTGACGACAACGTGAGAGATACAGTTGGTCTTGAGTTTAGATTCAAGCCGGGCAACCATTTCGTGGAGGTGGATGAAGAAGTTCTTGGGTTTGACGACCTGATTAGAATTTTACGCAATCATTTTCCGGGATTCGATTCCCAATGGAAAAAGAGGGTTGAAATCCTCTCCTCCTGCCGATATTTCTCGATATTTGGCCGGTCTGCCTCGTCCAATGAGCTGTAACTGTCCATGGCAAATGTTGGCATGTCTCTTGCAACCATAGTCCTTTGCGTTTGAACACGTGTCTTTTGAAGTATAATAAGGCTGAATGGAATCTTATTGTCGTCACTTAGGCGAATATTAAGGGATGATGTCCGCATTTACGGGATGTATGCAAGAGGTAGTCGTTGAGTAACGGGCATAACAAGGTTTGTCCACGCTGCGGGAGTATTGCGGCTATAGACGCCCGCACATGCCGCAGGTGTGGAAGGCAATTCCGGACCCAGTTTGCAGGTACTTCGGGAACCGTTGTGTCTCGCCGGGCCGCCCACGGGGAATCGCGCGATTCTACACAGCGCAAGAAGGTCGCTCCAACCACGTCGCTTCTTCCCAGCGAATTCCATCGCCCGGCCGAAGAGTATCCCGAGTTTGCGGCTCCTGAAGGAATGCCGCCCACGTACCATGAGCTGCCGAACATCGAAGTGTTGCGCAGGGACCTGGGTGAGTCTCTTTCCAAATTTGGCACGCCAAACTCAGAACCGTTCTCACAGTTATTCCTGGCGGATGCTCCTGGATCTCCGCTAACCTACGATCCTCCCGTGCTGCCGGATTTGATGCCATTTCCATCGACAGCGGGACCTCAAATTACCGGAATAAATCCCGCGACACGGAACCTCTCGGGGACTGGAATCGACTGGACGAATCCCGAGACATTTGCTGGACCAGCTCCCGTTCAATACGAGGCATATGCCCGTCCTGCAACAAGCAGCTCCACATTTGCACAGGTAGATTCGGCGCCTGCTACTCCAATGGCCTTCGGTTCCACGGACTTCTCTCTCAACATGAGTCCTGTTGTGGCCCCTGGGATCGAAGTTGAAATCGACGAAAGAGACTACCTTACAGCCGGGGACCTGCTTCCTTACGATAAGGCCCTTCAGCCTGTAAACAAGTGGTTTCGATATGGACTGGCCGCTGTTTCAACCGTGTGCGTGCTGTCAATAACAATTGGCACATTTAACTACCTGCATCTAAAGCCCGCGGCGTTTATTTCGCAAGCCATAGTGACGCTATCCCCGGTCGGGAAGTCTAGTAACGTCGCGGAGCCCCTAGCGAAATCGGGAGGGATACAGACCGACCAGGACGGCGACTTCCTGAAGCCTCTTGTTGTTAGCAGTCATAGGGCGATAAAAGGATTAGATCCGTCGGTATTTTCTCAGTTGAAATCAGGAAATTCCACAGTGGGCGTGATCGACGCTGCCCCTGACAATGTGGCTGTCCTTTCGTCTACTCCAGAGGGTCCTCAGCAGGCTCCGAAAGATACGGGCAATTTGGGCTTGCCTGCTGCTCCGAGTTCAGACGATTCCCAATCACCAGAGGCCTTTTCTCAAACGAACTTCCCCCTGGTGCAGTTCAAGTTTCATCACCACTATCGCCGCGCAGTGTTGTAACGTGCAGCCTCTGCCCTTTTTGCTTAACCAGAGATTATTTTGAGCACAGAACGACATAAAGTTTGTCCACGATGCGGCAAGGTTACAGTAATTGACGCTCCCGTCTGCACACGCTGCCGGCGAAAGTTCAATTCAAAGTTCGAGGTACATTCGACGCCGTCTCCTGCTCCTCAACCGCCCCCTCCAGCATACATACAAGCGCCTGCGCCGAGGCCGGCGAAGCGGCGGTCTTCGAAAAAGGATCCCGCTTCCGAGCAAAATGGAGCTTCTGCCAACGGGCACTCTTCGCTTAACGGACACTCAACTCTTAATGGGCACAACGGGCACACACCGTCTGAACCGATGTCCGCAGGCAACGGCTCTTATCCAAGCAGCAACGGACACAGCACCAGCCTGGTTGAGTATAGTGAGCCGCCCGTAAAATACAGGCGTGAGCCTGTTAAGCTGGAAACCGCGGCTCAAGGTGAGGGTCTGGAGAAGGAATCGGAACGTCCTTTCTGGGCGGACGACCCTCCCCCTCCTCCAAAGCGTAGCTTTTTCAAGAAAATTGACTCTGCGTCTGAGGAAGAAGCGGAAGCCTATTTCGGCACCAAACCTGTCAAAAAATCGCCCCTTGCCGTTTATGGTCCCCTTGGGGCTGTTGTACTCCTGATTGGGGTTATAGGGTTTGCCGGATATCGCTACGCTACACGCCCTAAACCGATTCTTCTGGCTGCTCAACCGAAGGCCATGGTTGGCAATTGGCTTTCAGACGACGGTACTCTTACGGTGGAAATGCAGCTTGCGGCCAATGGAACGGGAAGAATTACCTGGCATGTGCACGGATTTATGCCGGCCGGGATTTCTACTCTTGGGGACGTGACGTATCACTGGTCGCAGAACGCACAGAAGAAAATTATATTTCACGAGGATACTCCTTTTGATTCGCACCTCATCTACCCACCTGGCATTATCCAGAATATGGTAGCGCATAACTATCCAAGCTGGCAGGTGGACCATTTGAACGATGCCTTGACCTTCAACTGGACATCCCCACAACCTGGCAGCGTCTCCTTTACAGGTTCCCAAAATTGAGTGTCTCCTCCATATTAGTGCGCTGTCCCGTGTGCGGATCCAGAAAGATGGCCGTTCCCAAGGTGGGAGGAGGCCTGACTGAGATGTTGTGCTTCTGTACGGGCGAGGGCACCGTCATGGAAAGTGTCACCGGCCGGGAATTAACACTAATTGATACAAATGCTGATCAGTACAGCTTTGACCGAGACACTCCCGAACAAACCGAGTCGGCTGAGGACGATTTGGATGCTGCAGATACTGAGAAAAAGCCAGGTGTAGTCAAGTCCATTCTTTTGCGAATAGCCAAAAGAGTTAAACGGGGACAACCCCCGGACCGCTAATTTCCGGACAGTGTATCGCATTGAATTATCAGGAGCAGCCCTCGGAACAACGAAGACTGCTCCTTCTTTTTTTGTGTCCAGGAAAGAACCTAAATAGTGAATTAATGACTCCGTCACAACTATATGTCATAGTTTAAACGTATCACTCTTGTAGTGGTTTTAATGAAAGTAGGCTATGAAGCCGGTAGTTTTGGTAGATTGAGGTCATTTTATGTGGATTGTAAGGCTGGCGCTGCAGCGACCCCGCGCTGTACTTGTTATGGCCATCCTGATGCTTTTGCTCGGTGTTTTGTCTACGCAGCAGATGGCAACGGATATCTTCCCAACCATCGACGTTCCGGTTGTGGATGTCATCTGGTCGTATGGCGGACTGGCTCCCAGCGAAATGGAGCAGCGTGTTGTAAATATCAGTGAGCGTGCGTTTTCGACAAATGTAGGTGAGATCGAGCACATCGAATCAAACTCTATGTCGGGCGTTAGCATCATCAAGGTTTATTTCCACCCTGGCGTTCAGATCAGTACTGCCATAGCTCAAATATCGTCGACAGCCTCGGCGATTCTCCGGGCCATGCCTCCCGGTATGACACCACCACTGATTATCCAATTTAACGCCTCAAACGTGCCAGTACTCCAGGTTGCCGTGAGCAGCGCGACAATGTCTCAAGCGCAGATCACGGACAACGCAAACAATGTTCTGCGCCAGGGGTTGGTGACCGTTCATGGAAGCTCGATTCCACCGGCTTTCGGAGGAACCTCCAGGTCGGTTATGGTGGACCTGGATACTCAGGCCCTGCTTGCCAAGGGGATGCAGGCGGAGGACGTTGCAAACGGTATTACTCTCCAGAACCTGATCCTTCCTGCCGGCGATGCTAAGATCGGAACACGTGACTATGTGGTCACGATGAATAACGGTTTTGATTCCGCCACGGCGTTGAATGACATACCGCTTAAGACGAGCAATGGAGCGATCATTCAAGTACGCGACGTTGCCCAGGTACGCGACGGCGCCACGATTCAGCATAATATCGTCCACCGCAACGGTAATCCGTCGAGTCTTATCACGATTTTCCGGAGCGCAGGCTCGTCGACGCTTGCGGTTGTCGACGCCGTTAAAGCGGCTCTGCCGATGGCGGAAGCCTCTCTTCCTCCCGGCATGGACGTCACCACCCTCCTCGATCAGTCCATATTTGTCAGGGCATCCATTCAAGGAGTCGTTCGAGAGGCAGCTATAGCGGCATGTCTTACTGCCTGTATGATCCTGCTGTTTCTTGGGAACTGGCGCAGTACGCTGATCGTTGTAATTTCCATCCCGCTTTCCATCCTGTGCTCCATCATCATCCTTGGAGCCATGGGCGAAACGCTCAATACGATGACACTGGGTGGGCTGGCGCTTGCAGTCGGGATATTGGTAGACGACTCTACCGTGGAAATAGAGAACGTTGAACGCAACCTGCATATGGGCAAAGCGCCCTACAAGGCCATCATGGATGGATCGCGAGAAATAGCGGGACCGGCCTTCATCTCTACGATAAGCATCTGTATTGTATTTATACCGGTGGCTTTTCTTTCCGGTATTCCGCGCGCTCTGTTCCTCCCACTGGCCGAAGCGGTTATCTTCGCCATGCTTCCCTCCTATTTTATCTCACGCACCGTAGTGCCGATGCTTATGCGGGCGCTTATGGAAGGCAAGGCCAACCAGGCTAAAAAGCTGGCCATTGAACATAGCAACTCCCCGCACCAGGGCGCGGAAACCGAGCATATCGATCCCATTGAACGATTTAACCGGGTCTTCATGCGTTACTTCGAGAAGTTCCGGTCCTCGTACAGATCCACCCTTGAATGGAATTTGCACCATCCAAAAATAGTGGTCATTGTTGCAGGTTTGTTCTTTGCTGTGTCCTTATCTCTCATCCCGCTCATCGGGGAGGACTTTTTCCCAAATGTAGATGCCGGAGCCTTCCGTCTGCACGTGCGCGCCCCAGCCGGAACGCGTCTTGAAGACACATCCCTGGCTTTCAGTCAGGTGGAAGGGACCATAAGAAGCATCATACCGGCAAACGAGCAGGATACGATCCTCGATAATATAGGTCAGCTGGGTGGTATCAACCTCGCCTACATGGGCGGATCCACTATTGGATCTGAAGACGGCGAAATAGATGTGAGTCTTGCCAAAGACCACCATCCCACCGCTCAATACATGGCGGAACTGCGCCAGAAGCTTCCTGCCCTGTATCCGGATGATACCTTCTTCTTCGAGCCTGCGGATATTACAAGTCAGATTCTGAACTTTGGACTGACGGCGCCGATCGACGTTCAGATTTCCGGGCCGTATCGAAATCAGGCACAGAACTATCAGATTATCAAAAAGCTAAGTCAGCAAATTAGCGGGGTCCGCGGCGCGGTTGACGTTCACATCAATCAAGTTGTCGATTCCCCTGAAATTGAGATTAATGTCGATCGTATGAAAGCTGCTCAGCTTGGACTTACTCAGCAGACGATAGCAAGCAACATTCTTGTTTCGCTCTCGTCAAGCAGCCTTACGGCGCCGAGTTTCTGGATCGATCCCAAAAATGGCGTCCAGTACAATGTAACGTCGCAAACGCCGCAGTATAAGATCAGTTCTATCGACGATCTCCTGAACAGTCCTATTTCTTCCTCGATCACTTCGGATACGGGGCAGAATATTTCTCCCTTGCTCGGAAGTGTGGCGACAATTACCCGGCACAGTGTTCCAGAAGTGATTAGCCACTACAATATACAGCCCGTCTTCGACGTTTACGCCAATACGCAGAACAGGGATCTCGGCGGGGTTTCTCAAGACATTTACAAGATAATCGCGAAAATGAAGCCGAGTCTGCCGCGAGGGAGTTTTATCAATATCGTTGGTCAGGTTCAGACCATGAACAGTTCGTTTGAAGCTCTTGGCCTTGGTCTTATCGGTGCTATAGTCCTGGTGTACCTGCTTCTTGTTGTGAACTTTGAGTCGTGGCTGAATCCCTTTGTTATCCTGACGGCGACGCCAGGAGCACTTTCCGGGATCGTATGGATGCTGTTCATTACCCAGACCACATTTAATGTGCCATCGCTGATGGGGAGCATTATGTGCATAGGTGTGGCCACGGCGAACAGTATCTTGCTCGTCACGTTTGCCAATGAACAGCGCCACAAGGGTAAGGATGCGCTGGAAGCCGCGCTCGATGCCGGTTATACTCGCCTGCGCCCAATCCTAATGACTGCGCTGGCCATGATTGTGGGTATGGTCCCCATGGCCCTGGGCCTTGGGGACGGAGGCGAGCAAAATGCGCCTCTGGGCCGCGCCGTTATTGGCGGTCTCCTGTTTGCCACGTTCAATACGCTGCTTTTCGTTCCGGTTGTCTACAGCGTTCTATGTAAAAGCCAAACGACTCTGCCAGAAGTTGGCGTAGACAGTGAACCGGAAACGAATTAGATAAAAGAAGGTTGTCCCTAAATGTCCGAGCTGATTAAAGAAAACAATACTCCGAAGAGAAGACCCAATTGGATGGGAGCTGTGTTGGCGATAGCAGTTGTGCTGATTTTGTTTGCAGTTGGCTTATTGCCCCGTCTGCACAATCAGCAGCAGCCGGCGTACGCATCGCCGGAGAGTAAGCTTACTACCGTTGCGGTTATAAGCCCACGCAGGCCCTCTTCGACGGCCCACATCTCCCTGCCGGGAAACGTGCAGGCCCTGCAGCAAACCACGCTTAATGCACAGGTTACCGGCTATGTAAAGAGTATCTCCGTTGATATCGGCGACAAAGTGAGAGCCGGTCAGGTACTCGCCACAATAGCCACTCCTGAAAATCAGCAAATGCTTGTCCAGGCCCAGGCTCAGCAAACTCAGGCTGCCGACGGCGTTTCGCAGGCCAGGGCAACCCTTGCCGCCTCACAGGGCAGTATGCAGGAAGCCTCGGCGGAAGTGCTGAAGTCCATTGCCGCCCTCGAGCAGGCAAACTCTGCCGTCGCGCAAACCCAGGCCCAGCTTGTGCAGGCTAAACAGGAAACGGACGAGCAGGTAGCTCAGGTCAAACTCGCTGTGGCTAACCTGCATTTGGCCAAGGTGAGCAACGACAGGCAGCAGAAGCTTGCCAAGGAAGGCTTCGTCGCTCAGCAGACTGCTGATACAACACAGGCTGCCTATGAGACAAATGTGGCGACCGTGGAGTCTGCACAGGCCGCCCTCGCCGCAAGCAAGTCGAACATCAATGCCCTTCAAGCCTCGGTGCTGGCGGCGCAGCAGAACGTCGCTGCTTCCAAGTACGGCGTCGATTCTAGCCGTGCGGCTCTGGACAGCGCCAAGTCCACCGTAGCCTCAAACGAGGCTAGCGTTGGTGAGGCCGTGGCTAACCTGTCTTCAACTGCGGCAAATACAGAGCGTTATGCAGCCCAGCAAGGATTTTCAAATATCGTCGCGCCGTTTGCCGGGATAGTTACGGCCCGTTATGTGGATGTTGGCGCCATGCTCACAAGCACCGTCGGCACATCGACCAATGCAACGCAGTCTACGCCGACCGGACTTTCGATCAGCGCTCCTGGCTCAGGAGGAGGCTCTTCAGCAATCTTCGGCATGGCCAGTCTGGACAGGATCCGCATTTTTGTGAACGTGCCGCAAGCCAATGCCGCAGGCGTCCAGATTGGACAGAAAGCGGACGTTGCTATCAGTGAACTGCCCCGAGCCCACTTTGTGGGAACCGTCGCACGCACGTCGGGCGCATTGGACCCGTCTTCACGCACTCTGCTTACGGAAATTGATGTCGACAATTCACAGAATCAGATCCACGTCGGCGCTTTTGCTGAGGTGAACTTGGCCATGCCCAGGGCCAAGGGCGTTCTGCTTGTTCCGGACAACGCGATAATTTCCAATGAGCAAAATACTCAGGTTGCCGAGGTGCTTCCAGACAATACCGTTCACTATCAGGATGTCCTTATAGGACGTGACTACGGCCAGATTTTGGAAATAGTAAGCGGCGTGCGCAGTACCTCGAAGATAGTAATCAATCCTTTGGAAAATCTGACAGAGGGTGAAACGGTACGCACAACCCAGGGAGCATTCCCGCAAAAAACGAAAAGTTAAGCCGGAGCCGAAGTAAGGTACGGATATACAATGAAACTTCTTCTTATTGAGGACGATGAAGATATCGCCCTCGTGATAAAGCGAGGGCTTGAAGCCGCGCACTACTCTGTGGACCTGGAATTCGCTGGAGACACGGGACTGACCCGTGCGCTTGTCGGTCACTACGACCTGATCATTCTGGACATCATGCTGCCGGGGCGAGACGGTTGGGAGATTTGCGCGGAGCTGCGTCAAAATAAGAATACCACCCCCATTCTCATGCTCACCGCCATGGATACGGTGCCCGACAGAGTGCGCGGCCTTGAGCTCGGAGCGGATGACTATCTGGTTAAGCCGTTTGAGTTCAAGGAACTGGTGGCGCGGGTAGCGGCGGTGCTTCGCCGCGACAAGGTGCATAAGACGAGACTGATCCAGATTGCGGATCTGGAAATCGATACCCGTGCTCGGTCGGTGGTGAGATCGGGAAAGGAAATTCCGCTTACTCCGCGTGAATACGCCCTGCTCGAAGGACTTGCCCTGCGCTCCGGACAGGTGCTAACCCGCGACGTTATCCAGGAAAACATCTGGATGGAAGACCAGTCCTATTCAAACACAGTTGACGTCCGCGTGGCGCAGCTGCGTAAGAAGATTGATTCCGGTCATGAAATAAAGCTTATCCACACAGTCCATAAGAGAGGATATACACTGCGCGTTCTCGAAGATGGTTAAATACTACGATGAGTATGAATTCCGTTCGAACTAAGCTCATATTATGGAATTTTGGCGTACTGGCCCTGGTGCTAATTGCGCTTGGCGCGGTGCTGCGCGCAACCGCCCAGATCAACTTGGAATCCGGCGTCAACCACAGCCAGAAGGTCTTCGCCCAGAGTATCGCCACGACGTGCCAGAACTCGGGCTTGCTTAACCCCCAAACGCGCCTCAAGAACTCCGGACGCGCAAGCGCGCTCTTTACTCTCGACAGGTTCCACGCTTATCCCCCTAGAATTCTGGATATTACGGGTCGTCCCATGTTTCTTCCCACGTTCGGAGGAACAACCTCGAACGCGGAGGACCTTAGCCCCTGGGATAACGACGCCGTCAACAAAGCGGAATCCGGAGAAGATTTGTTTACAACCGTCTCCGACCACGGCACTCCGCTGCGCATCTATACCATGCCCCTGATGCTCGGTGACAAGATCGTAGGAGTAATTCAGGTTGCGCATTCCATGGTGGAAGTCTACGATGAGATTACCAATGTCGATCAGCGTCTCATAGAGCTCTTTCCTGTGGCACTGCTGGTGGCTGTCCTTAGCGGGGCTTTCCTTACAACACGCGCGTTGCGGCCTGTGCGGGAAATATCCCATGCAGCCAATCAGATCGAAGCGGAAAACCTGTCAGGCGCGGGAATGCGCCGGCTTCCCGTTACCGGCGGGGACGAGTTTGCTGAGCTCGCGACTACAATCAACGGCATGCTTACCCGGCTCGAGGAATCGTTCCAAAAATTAGAGCTTGCTTACGAGCAGCAGCGCCGCTTCGCCGCAGATGCTTCGCATGAGCTCCGCACACCGCTTACCGTGATTAAGGCCAACACCAGCCTCGCGCTTTCGGAGCATACCGTTCACGATGAAGTTTACGCCGCTATGAGCGCCATAGACAGAGCGGCAGACCGCACGAGCCGGATCGTGCAGGATCTTCTTTTGCTTGCCAGGTCCGATGCCGGGGAGCTTAGCGTTTCGCTTGTGCCAACGGATATCGATACGGTCTTAAGTCAGGCGGTGGATATGACACAGTCTGCAAACTCCGCGGCAATTATCCTGGAAGAACAGGGAGAGCTTGGAAACGGAACCCTGAAGGCCCTGGGAGATCGGGAATCTCTGGTTCGGCTCTTTATGAACCTGTTGACGAATGCTCTGAGGCATACTCCGGAGGATGGCTTTGTTCGGGTAAGCGTATGCCGACAGGGAAAGTCTGTACGGGTGATGGTCAAAGACAACGGGGAAGGGATTGAGGCGCAGCACCTTCCCCATATTACAGAACGGTTCTACCGGGTGGATAAGGCGCGCTCAAGAAAGGTAGGCGGGACCGGACTTGGTCTTGCCATTTGCAAGAGCATCGCCGAATCCCACCATGGTCTGCTCGATATCGAAAGCGCCGTGGGTGTTGGAACCACGGTTTCCGTAACGCTGCCGTCCGCCTAGACAGCGCCGTGCTGGAAGTCGGCGTACTGGATCATGGCTCCGTCGACATAGATTTGAGAGCCGTTGATGTACTCCGCTTCGGGTGTGGACAGGAAGGTCACCACATTGGCCACGTCTTCGGGTTTGCCGATGCGTCCCCATGGGATTTTGGCTTCCAGGAGTCCGCGCAGGGTGTCGTTGCCCCAGACGTTCTCATTGATGGGCGTCGCGATGGCTCCCGGACAGACGGTAACCGCTCGGATTTTGTGCTCCGCCAGTGCCACGGCCATACACTTTGTCAACATGGAAAGACCTGCTTTGGCCGAGCAGTAGTGCGCGAAGTGCGACCACGGAATGACATCGTGAACGCTGGAGATATTGATAATAACTCCTCCGGTCTTGTTGGCCGCCATCCACTTGGCTGCGGTTTGTCCAACGAGAAACGGGCCGCTCAGGTTGACATTGATGACCGCCTGCCATACTTCGGGCGGCATTTCCAGAAAATCATGATCGTTTTCGAATCCGGCGCAGTTGACGACGATGTGTATGCCGCCAAGTTCCTTGACTATGGTATCGACATCTTCCTGGACGTTGGACACATCGGCCACGTTGCCCGAAACGGCAATAGCCTTACCGCCCGCAGCGGTAATTTGCTGCACTACGGCGTTGGCATGGTCCGGGTTCTTACCATACCAGCCTACGCCGACGGCGGCCCCGGCAGCGGCCAGAGATATGGCAATGGCAGATCCAAGTCCGCCGTCGCCACCTGTTACGAACGCTACTTTTCCGGCGAGTTTGCCGGCCTCATTCGACGACATTCTTGATCCTCCTGGATAGATCGCGCACACATTATAAAGAGAACCCACGCTGTACGCTACGCATGCAAGTATACCCGTCATCAGGTCCTTCAATCACGGAGGTATACTGAGCCAAATAAGCTATTTGAGGTGTCTAAATGGTAGATCCCCGCGTCACACGTCTGGCCGATGTCCTTGTCGGCTATTCCACTCAGGTAAAGCCTGGAGAACGTGTCTTAATCGAGTGCTTCGACGTCCCAGATGACGTCCCCATCGCACTTATCAATAGAGTGGCCGAAGCGGGCGGGCTTCCCTTTGTTACGATCAAAAAGAACCGTGTTCTGCGCGCCCTTTTCAATAATGCCACCGAAGATCAAATGAAGCTGGCCGGTGAGATTGAAGCGGCGCGCATGGAAAAGATGGAAGCCTACATCGCCGTGCGGGGAACGGAAAACCTGACGGAGCTTTCCGACGTCCCGGATGAGAAGATGAAGCTGTACGAATCGCTCTGGCGCCATCCCGTGCATAGCAAGATCCGCGTGCCCAAAACAAAGTGGGTGGTTCTGCGCTGGCCATCCCCCTCCATGGCGCAGCAGGCAGGCATGAGCACGGAGGCGTTCGAGAAGTTCTATTTTGACGTCTGCACGTTCAACTACGCGAAGCTCGAAGAGGCCATGCTGCCGCTGAAGACAAGAATGGACGCGGCGGACCAGGTTCACATTATCGCTCCCGGTACGGACCTGCGCTTTTCGATCAAGGGCATTCCCTCCATCCCCTGCACCGGCGAAAGAAACATCCCCGACGGTGAGTTGTTTACGGCCCCCGTGCGCGATTCCGTGGAAGGCACGCTGACCTACAATGCGCCGACCATTAACCAGGGCACGGTCTTCGAAGGCGTCTCCCTGCGCTTCTCCCAGGGCAAGATTGTAGGAGCCACGGCGTCCGGCGGTACAACCGACAAGCTGAACAGCATCCTGGACAGCGACGAAGGGGCGCGCTACATCGGCGAGTTCTCCCTCGGCTTCAATCCCTTCATCATGGACCCCATGAAAGACATTCTCTTCGACGAAAAGATCGCCGGCAGCCTCCACTTCACCCCAGGCCAGGCCTACGAAGAAGCCGACAACGGCAATCGATCGGCCGTGCACTGGGACATGGTCCTGATCCAGCGCCCCGAGTACGGCGGCGGCGAAATCTACTTCGACGGCGAACTTATCCGCAAGGACGGGCTGTTTGTGCCGGAGGATTTGCTGGGGTTGAACCCGGATCGATTGAAGAACGTCTGAAGCATACAAGTGGGGGTGCATAATTGGCTGAGAACAAGATTGAAGGTCTGCCGTTAGAGTCGTGGCCACCTGTACCAGACAGTGCTCAAGAGCCGGAGGCTGCCTTTAAGCCAGAAGAGAGTGCTCCGAGTCGTGGCGCCTTCTTACGCATTGCAATTCTGATCGCTTTGACAGTAGGCTTCAGTACCATCGCAGGCACATTTTCGGGCGAGAAGCTTAACTATCTGCAGAAAGATGTGCTCAAGTTATCTGCCGGGGGCATGGCCACAATGGGTATTGTGATGGGCCTCGGTGACTACCTGCGGCCATTCATAGGCTCCCTGGCAGATGTGTTTCCCCTCTTTGGATATCACAGACGCAGCTACTACGTCATTGGATCCGTGATATCGGCAGCCTCTTGTTTTGCCCTTGCGCTCCTGACTTCATATCACTACTATACGGTTCTGCTCATACTAACCGTGATGGGTGCCGGCGGAACGATGGTAATGATCATTTCGGATGCGGTTATGGTCAAGATAGGCAACAAGACGGGAACGGTCGGCACGCTGCAGTCCGTTCAGCAGTTCGTTCCCACCGCGCTCTCGATTGGTGGTCTGGCCTGGCTGAGCGGTTATGTAACGACTCACTGGTCATACCATAAATGCTTTCTTGTGACGGCTCTGATTTCCCTGATTTCCCTGCCCCTGTTCCTGCTGATTGATGAGAAGAAGGTAATCGGGGGACAGCAGGCTAATGAGAGTGTAGAGGAGCATGAGTTAAGACAGAAACAAAAAACGGAGGAGCGGCACCATACGTTAATGACGTTGAAAGCCGCTGTGAAATCGACAGAGCTCTGGGCCATTGTGGGTTTTGTTTTCTACTTGATATTTACGCCAAGCATAAATAACGCGCAGTTCATATACCAAACGAACTTCCTGCACTTTACGCCGCAAGAGATAGGTAATTTGGCATCGCCAGGCTCTAGCGGGACGATACTCGGGATTTTAGTCTTTGGTGTCGCCTCCAGGTATATTCCGGTTAGATCGGTCGTTTGGGGTGCATGGATACTCGACTGTTTGACATACGTCATCCTTTACGGAATACGCGATTACGCGTCGGCCTACGCGATTACCTTCATTGGTGGGGCTATCGGGATTATTTACACCCTCTGCTTATTCACTCTCGCGGCAAGAGCATGCCCTCCGGGTATCGAAGGAACAGTTTACGGACTGGTAATCTCATCGATTAGCCTTGCCGGGGCATTAGGCGAAAAAATTGGAGACTCGATTTTTGATGCGCTGGGCGGGATGAATAATCTTACTACGCTTCATGCCTGGCACGAATCTCTCATAATTGGTCTGGTGGTTACGCTTCCAGCCGTGATCTTCATCCCCTTCCTGCCAAAGTGGACAAAGAGCAATGAACGTCTGAAGCCAAAGTTAGAAACGCAAGGCGAAACTGCATGACGTGAAGATCTGAATGACAAACGAAAAAGCTGGAATGCATGGTGATGCATTCCAGCTTTTTCGTTTTTGAAATAACCTGCGCTAGATCCGATTAGAGGGCATCTGGCGTTGCTGTTGTGATTGTAGTAATGTTGCCATTGAGGCCGTTGGGGAAGAACCCGCCGGTTTTGGTGCCAACAGTGAGAGTGCCCTGAAGTCCGAAGACAATGGAAAGGACTTCTGAAGGATTGCGATTGTAGGCAATACCATTCGCGTCGGTGGCCCAGAAAGGTCCGCTAGGGGTCGTGACGGTGTCTTTGGAACCGCCAGGAGCGTTCGGATCCACTGGAGTAGTAGTTAGTCCTGCAATTTGGATGAGTAAGCGTAGGTTAGCAGAATGGAATGCCTCGACCGCTAGGATATCTGCAGCATACTGCAAATTCTGGCCTGTCAGAAGCGTGGCCGCACCGGCGTAAGCAGTTACGCCAACATCCTCGAACGCTTTAGCCGTGAGAAGGAATGCATCCATTGTATCGTAGGCGCCAAGTGCAGTCAGGTCTAGTGCTGGGCATGGTACAAAATTATTGCCAAGCGCACCTTGCAGGTCTGCTACGTGCTTCGCTTCATCGCTAGCTATTTCCGTTAGCACGGCGGTCTGAGTTGAGTTGAGTCCTGTGACCTTAGTCGCGCCTGTGATTGCACCAGCGTGGACTCCGCCATTTTGAGCCTGAGTTAGAGTATTACCTGTGATGG
>Ga0302303_10000432_pt1 | contig 35006 bp, 37 predicted proteins | sample III_Palsa_E2_1_FD_194542 | JGI IMG/M metagenome (GOLD analysis project Ga0302303, IMG submission 194542) | Peat permafrost microbial communities from Stordalen Mire near Abisko, Sweden - III_Palsa_E2_1 | ecosystem: Environmental > Terrestrial > Soil > Palsa > Peat permafrost | place: Sweden...
TACTTGAGCGTGCATCAATATAATTGGTGGTAAAACCTATCTGGTTATTGATCACCAGGTGAACGGTGCCGCCTGTGCGGTAGCCATCCAGTTTTTCCATTTGTAATACCTCGTAAACAATCCCCTGGCCAGCTACTGAAGCATCGCCATGAATTAATATCGGGGCTATTTTGGTGTGATCACCTTTATATTTGAAATCTATTTTTGAACGGGTTAAGCCTTCAACAACCGGGTCAACCGCTTCCAGATGCGAAGGGTTAGGGCAAAGGCTTAAGTGTACTTTTTTGCCATTGGCAGCCTCCACATCGGTTGAATAACCTAAGTGATATTTAACATCCCCACTGAATGGTGAATCTTCATCGTAGTTTTTGCCTTCAAATTCAAAGAAAATCTCTTTTGGAGTTTTTTCCATGATGTTTGAAAGCACATTTAAACGGCCACGGTGTGCCATGCCGATGATAAACTCCTCGATACCCAGTTGCGCACCTTTCTGAATTACAGAATCCAATGCCGGGATCAAAGCTTCAGCGCCTTCTAATGAAAAACGTTTTTGACCCAGAAATTTGGTGCCTAAAAAGTTCTCGAAAATAACCGCGTGGCTCAGTTTATTAAACATCAGCCTTTTTTGGTCTATGGTAAATGATGGTGTGTTGCGTGAGCTTTCCATCCGATCCTCAAACCATTTTATTTTAATGGGATTACGAATGTAGCGATACTCGGCGCCAATATTTCCGCAATAGGTTTCTTCCAATACCTGGTGAATACTGCGCAAAGTAGCAGGGCCAATACCAACTTCAACACCTGCGTTAAATACGGTGTCCAGATCGGTATCGCTTAAACCAAATGTTTCCAGTTCTTTACCAGGGTAGTATTTGCGGCGCTCGCGCACCGGGTTAGTAGTGGCAAACAGGTGGCCGCGTGTACGGTACCCGTTGATCATGTTCATAACATTGATCTCTTTCAGAAAATGTTCAGGAGTTTCACCACTTACGGCTGATGCTCCGGAGCCACGTCCAAAATCAAATCCTTCGAAAAACTTTTGCCATCCAAAATCAACAGAAGCGGGGTCCTGTTGGTATGCTTCGTATAGGGAATCAATAAAAGCTGCGTTTCCGCTATTAATATAATTTAGGCGATCCATGTAATACCTTCTTAAAAACGTACAAAAGTAAGCATAACGGCTTACAAACATTTAAATTAATTTATAAAACATGTGTTTTTGCAATTAACCGCGCTTATACAGTTATTAAAAAACAACATTGTTAATATATGAGTTAAAAATAGTGATATGGTTTAAAGGTTTGATAGTAATTGGGGCACATGTGGGACATCAATGCATGAGCTTGCGTACAAATTCCTGAACGTATGAGAAACCTTCAATAGCTACTGCAAGCAGGCCAATGAGAACTGTATATTGTTCGAAGGAGTTCATGATGAATTAAATTAATACTATCTGAACGCAGAAAGCATCAAAATGTTACTACCGAACATTTAATTTACAACGAAGTGACAGGCGCATAATTATCGCTCGCGTCGGGTAGCCAGGTAGCCATAAATTCGTTTTGGGTATCAAGATCGTTTAGTTGTTTGGCTATATTAAAATAGCGGCTGTCGCGCGGGTCGTTGCCTATTCCGGCAATGAATGCCCAGTTGCCCCAATTGCTTGCCGGCGAATAGTCTATCAGCTTTTCTTCAAAATAAGCTGCACCTTTTGTCCAGTCGACCTTAAGCGTATTTATCAAAAAGCCAGCTGTAATTTGCCTGCTATAATTGTTTATATAACCGGTTGCGTTCAATTCATGCATAATAGCATCAACTAATGCAACACCGGTATTGCCATGTTTCCAGTTTTCAAAAAGCTCATCCTGGTTGGTGGCAATGGTGTCTGTATTATCGCTCTCTTTTGTAGCAATAAATTTCTGGCCATGCTTTTTAAACATAAACCTAAAATAATCGCGCCAAAGCAGTTCAACTATCAATGCGTTGTTGCTATGCGAATTGCCTTCATGTTTAATTACTTCCCAGTAAACCCGCCGTAATGAAATACACCCCACTGAGATCCACGGTGAAAGAATTGATGAAAGCGATGTGCTTGCCGATGAGTTTTTGACTCCTTTTTGTGTGCCTGCCTGATCTTTATTTATAAAATACTGATCTAACTGCTTTAAAGCCGCAGTTTCGCCGCCTGTAAATTTAATAGTGGCCCGCGGGTCGTCAATCGGTTCATCCAAACCTAGTTGTTCCAGGGTTGGCAGTTCTCCGGCATCGGTAATTTCGGGTGTGCTGATGTGTTCAGGGGTATCTGCACAGGGGCGCACATTGCTGTCGCGCTCTATTTTCTTTTTAAAGATGGCAAAGCTATCGGGAATATCCTTTATGGGGAATGGCAGATCCTCTTTATGATAAAGTGTATGGCCTATAAAATGTTTAAGGTTAAGCCTGATCTTCCATAACGCAGCTTCTGCCTGTTCAGATACTTCTGTTTCTTCGTAAGCTACTTCGCGGTGGTGGTATACTTCGCTTACGTGGTATTGCTCGGCAAGCTGTGGAATAATTTCAGTAGGATTGCCTGTGCGTATCAGGAGTTCGGCACCACGCTCACGCAGGTTTTTGCGCAGGTCGGCAACAGATTCTATCAGGAAACGAGCCCGCAGATTCCCGGTTTTTAGTGCGCCGGTTGAGGCCTTTGTAAAGTAATAAGGATCAAAGCAATATACAGGTAATACGTTGTCAGCTTTACGAATGGCTTCTAACAGTATCTCGTTATCATGTATTCGTAAATCATTTCTAAACCAAACCAGTATTGTTTTTCCACTCATTTTTTAGACGACTCAAGAAAAGAATGCAGTTGACAAAAATTGCAAATATTTCTATCTTTTTTGCATTTCTATCCAATATTTGACATCGGCTAAACATTTCGGAGGCAAAAAACGCTGGATTTTGAGCATAAAGTGAGGTATCTGGCATGTTATTCACCTGTATAACATCTTTGCTTATCAGGCGTTTAATTATAGATAAGTATGACACATCATTAATTAGTAATGTATAATTTTATACTATAATTTGATAATTATGGCAACCATTGAAGGCATCAGAAAAGCATATATTGATTTTGTGCTTACCGAAGGCGAGCAGCCTAAATCGGTATACATATTTGCAAAGAAGAATAAAATGACCGAAGCTGAGTTTTATCAGCATTTCGGATCATTTGAAGCACTTGAGCAGGGAATATGGTCGGGTTTTGCATTGAATACGCTGATTGAAATAAGGGGCCAGGAAGTTTGGCCTGAATATACCTCGCGCGAAAAGGCATTATCGTGGTTCTATGCATTTTTTGAGCAACTTAAAAGCAATCGCAGTTATGCCGTTTACAGCGTTAAGCAACAACCTAAAGGTTTTACAACCCCACGTGTGTTTGAAAAACTGAAAGAAGTTTTTGAGGGTTTTGCCGATGAAATCATCAAAGAGGGTATTGAAACCACAGAACTGTCGGATCGTAAATTTTTCTCAAAGCGTTATAAGGATGCTTTATGGGTACAGTTTGTATTTGTGCTTAATTTCTGGATAAATGATAACTCCACGGGTTTTGAAAAAACCGATGAGGCCATTGAGAAAGGCGTTAATGTAACCTTCGACCTTTTCCAGCGTTCACCAATTGATAATCTTTTTGAATACGGCAAGTTTTTGGCAAAAAATGGCGGTATAAAAGAGAAGATGGGATTCGGGCAGTTTTAAAAAGACATAACATTTCAACCTTTTGTCATTCTGAGCGATAGCGAAGAATCTTTCAGGGCTATAACCAAGCGGTTAGGTTCTTCGCTATCGGTCAGAATGACGAATAATAACACACATTCAACCTTGAAAAACTTTACGGCAATTTTTGATATGGACGGTACACTTATCGACAATACCCCATATCATTTTAAATCATGGCAAGCCTTTTTTAAAAACCATGAATTGGGCACCATTACGCAGGAAACGTATAAAACAACGATCAGCGGGGTACCTATTATTGAAACGTTGAGAGGATTATTTCCTGATGCGGATGAAGCAACCCTGAAACAATACTTAAACGAAAAGGAAACGTACTACCGTGAAATATATGCGCCTTTTTTAAGGCCAATAAACGGATTGGAGAACTTTTTAAGCGAATTAAAAGATGCCGGTATTAAAATGGCCATTGCCTCATCGGCAACGGTTCAGGATATTGATTTTATATTGAATAAGATACCCATCCGTCAGGATTTTGAAGTAATTATTGACGGGAGCAGGGTAACTAAAGGCAAACCCAATCCGCAGATTTTTTTGAAAGCAGCCGAAGAATTAAACGCCACGCCCGAAGATTGCGTGGTTTTTGAAGATTCGCTTGCAGGAATTAAAGCCGCTAACGCGGCTGGCATGAAAGTGGTAGGCATAACCACAGGCCACGCGGCCGACCAGTTACAACCATCAAGCCTGGTGATCAATGATTATACAGAGCTGACGATGCAAAAACTGGCTGCATTATTTGATTAGTTCATGGTTCATAGATCATAGCAAAAATGCAGCTACCATGAACTATCAACCATGAACCATGAACAAACAAACATAAACATGAGCAATACGCCAAAAGAGCAAAATAGCATACCAACAACAAAAGTTCAGCGATCAAGCAAGTTTGTTAAAACCGGGTTCAAGATAGGTGGTAACTATATTAAGCATTATTCAAAAAAGCTATTTAATCCCGAAATGGATAATAGCGAATTGAATGAAGACAATGCTACGGATATTTACCAGTCGTTAAGCGAACTGAAGGGCAGCGCGCTCAAAGTAGCGCAAATGCTGAGCATGGATAAAAACCTGCTGCCAACAGCGTATGTCGATAAATTTTCGCAGTCGCAATACAATGCACCGCCGCTTTCGGGGCCGTTGATCGTGCAAACATTCAAAAAATACTTTGGCAAAACTCCCGAGCAGATCTACGATAAATTTAACCTGCGTTCAACCAATGCGGCATCAATAGGGCAGGTACACCAGGCCGAATTAAACGGGAAAAAGCTGGCGGTTAAGATTCAATATCCTGGTGTTGGCGATTCTATCTCGTCAGACCTGAAACTGGTTAAGCCTTTTGCGTTTCGTTTGTTGGGCATGAGCGAAAAAGAGTTGGATATTTATATGCGCGAGGTTGAGGAGCGCCTGCTCGAAGAAACTGATTATGAACTGGAGATCCGGCGGTCGATAGAATTTTCAAATGCCTGCGCAAATTTAGATAATGTGGTTTTCCCGAAGTATTATCCTGAATTATCAAGCAAACGTATCATAACAATGGATTGGTTGGAAGGGATGCACCTGAAAGAGTTTTTGGCTACCAACCCATCACAGGAACTGCGCAATACTATAGGACAAGCGCTTTGGGATTTCTATAATTTCCAGCAACATGAACTTAGAGCCGTGCATGCCGACCCGCATCCCGGTAATTTTATGATCACGCCGGAAGAGAAATTGGGTGTGATAGATTTTGGCTGTATAAAAGAAATGCCCGAAGATTTTTATGCACCATTCTTTTCGCTTACCTCTACCAATTTGCTGGACAATAAGGAAGAAACCATTAAGGCTTTTCGCTTGTTGGAGATGATCCATGCTGATGATACGCCGCAACAGGTTGAGTTTTATTATGGCATGTATAAGCAAATGATAGGCCTGTTTGCTATGCCTTATATAAGCGATCATTTTGACTTTAGCGAAACCCGTTTTTTTGATGAATTATACAGCTATGGCGAGAAGATCTCAAAAATGCCCGAATTTAAACAGGCTCGTGGTGTTAAGCATTTTATATATGTAAACCGCACCAATTTTGGCTTATATAATATATTACATGAGCTAAAAGCCGATGTGAAAACGGATACTTTTAAACCACATGTTACCGAGCAGTTTGTGGTTGATAGTTTATAGAATACATAATTTATATTCCATTTAAGAACAGGGTAAAATGAAACACCTTAGCATTTCCATTGTTGCTGATTCATGAAGGTATTAATAGCGGGTGCAAATGGTTATATAGGTACAAGGCTTATCCCAATTCTATTAGAAAAAGGGCACACGGTGGTTTGCCTGGTGAGGGATAAGCGCCGCTTTCATGAAAACAGTGACTACAGCGATAAAGTCACTTTATTACAAGGCGATCTGTTGCAGCAGGAAAGTATCGATACTTTTCCGGATAATATTGATGCTGCTTATTACCTGGTACATTCCATGACGCAGAATGAGGATTTTGCCAAGTTAGAGGCGCAATCAGCCCAAAACTTTGTAACCGAATTAAATAAAACCCATTGCAGGCAGGTTATATTTTTAAGCGGTATTACTAATGATACCGGCTTGTCAAAACACCTGCTTTCGCGCAGGCATGTTGAGGATGTGCTTAAAGATGCAAATGCTGCTTTAACAGTTTTGCGGGCATCTATTATTATTGGCTCTGGCAGTGCATCATTTGAAATTATACGTGACCTGACAGAAAAACTCCCTGTAATGACGGTGCCGCGCTGGGTAAACACTAAATGCCAGCCCATTGCTATAAGGGACGTATTGGGCTACCTTGAAAGTGTTTTATTAAATGAAAAATCGTTTGACAAAACCTTTGACATTGGCGGCCCGGATATTCTCACTTTTAGAGATATGATGCTGGGCTATGCCAAAGTGCGTAAACTAAAGCGTTATATCATTACTATTCCTTTTCTATCACCTAAAATATCATCTTACTGGCTTTATTTTGTTACCTCTACCAGTTATCAATTGGCACAAAGCCTGGTTGATAGCATGAAGAATGAAACTATTGTAAAGGATCATGCTATTGATAAGGTTGCTCCGCGCAAATGCCTTACTTATCAGGAAGCATTGGAGCTTGCTTTTATGAAGATAGAGCAAAACTCCATAGTTTCAAGTTGGAAGGATGCGTTGAATATGGGTTATCTGCATTCAGCTTTTATGGATCAGATCAAAGTACCGCAAAATGGAACATTGGAATACAAAGTTAAATTACCTATTAAGGGCGATACACAACCGGTGCTAAGTAACATTATGGCTATTGGTGGTAACCGGGGCTGGTACTACTGGGATTGGATTTGGGGCTTACGGGGCTTTTTAGATAAAATTGTTGGCGGGGTAGGTTTGCGCCGTGGACGCACCAGTAATATCACTGTTTCGCCCGGTGATGTGATCGACTTTTGGAGGGTTCTATTAGCCGATAAGGTAAACAAGAGATTGTTACTATATGCTGAAATGAAACTCCCGGGCGAGGCGTGGCTCGAATTTAAAATTATTGAGCGAAATAATAAAAGTACGTTAAGCCAAATAGCTACCTTCAGGCCAAATGGTTTGCTGGGCAGGTTGTACTGGTATAGTATGCTGCCGTTCCACTTGTTTATTTTTAAGGGGATGGCAAAACAGATCATCAATTATAAAGTGCTGGTCGCTTAAGCGCAATAACTATGATAAAAAATGCAAAAGAATATATTACTAACCGGCGGAACCGGCCTCGTAGGTTGTAACCTTACTAAATTATTGTTGGAGCAAGGTTACGTTGTTAGCCATTTAAGCCGTAAACCGGGCAAAAATCCAAAGGTAAAAACTTATTTGTGGGATATTCATAAAGGGCAGATCGATGCAGACTGTATTGATGGGGTTGATACCATTGTACATTTGGCAGGGGCAGGTATTGTCGATAAGCGGTGGACAAATAAACGTAAAAAGGAGCTGATTGAGAGCCGTACAAAATCTATCAGGTTGATATACGAGTTGCTTGGGAAAAAGGAACATCGTGTTAATACGGTTGTATCAGCATCAGCTACGGGATTTTACAGCGATAGAGGGGATGAATTACTAACTGAAACCAGCAAGCCAGCCAACGACTTTTTGGGTGAGTGTTGTATAGCCTGGGAAAAAGCTGTGGACGAGGGCGAAGAATTAGGCTTGCGCATCGTAAAATTCCGCACGGGAATAGTGCTTAACAAAAAGGGTGGGGCTTTGCCAAAAATGTCTATGCCTATAAAACTGGGAATTGGCTCGCCTTTGGGTAGCGGCAGGCAATGGATACCCTGGATACACTGGCACGATGTGGTGCGGTTGTATTTGTATGGCATAATGCATAGTAAATTAACCGGTACTTATAATATGGTGTCGCCTAACCCGGTAACTAACCGGGAATTAACGCGGGCATTGGCCAAACAGCTACACAGGCCATTGTGGGTACCAAATGTGCCTGCATTTGTTCTAAAACTGGCACTGGGCGAAATGAGTGTTGCAGTTTTAGGAAGCACAAAAGTATCGGCACAAAAAATAATAGATAATGGATTTAAGTTTGAATACCCGGAATTGCAAGGCGCGTTGAAGGAAATTTATGGGTGATATACCAACCCCAGAATTGAAAAAAAAGTCATCCTGTCCGCTGGCTAGCGTACGGCATGACTAAAAAAATGATATTATTATATGAGTAACACCCCCCTCACTATTTTTTGGTTTAGGCGCGATTTGAGGCTTGATGATAATGCAGGTCTGTATTATGCGTTAAAAAGCGGCAACCCTGTTTTACCACTTTTTATTTTTGACAGAGCGATACTGGATCAATTAGAAGATAAAGACGATGCGCGCGTTACTTTTATTTATCAAACTATTGAAAGCATAAATCAGGAACTTAAACAGCATGGCAGTAGTTTGCTGGTGCTGTATGATAAAACCGAACATGCCTGGGATAAGGTATTAAAAGCCTACAATGTTGCTTCGGTTTATACCAATCATGATTATGAACCCTATGCCAAAAAGCGAGATGCAGCAGTTGCCGAGAGGTTAAAGCAGCATAGCATTGAATTCAAAACTTATAAAGATCAGGTGATTTTTGAAAAGGATGAAGTTAAAAAGAATGATGGTACACCTTATACAGTTTACACCCCATATCAGCGTAAATGGTATGAAACACTGACACCATTCTATTTAAAATCCTACCCAACTAAAAAATATTTTAATAATTTTTTTAAGGTTGATGCTTTGCCTGTTCCATCATTAAAAGAGATGGGATTTGAAAGAAGTAGTTTAACCATTCCCGGAAAAGAATATAAAGACATTATAAAAGACTATGCAGAAAAAAGGAATTTCCCGGCTGAAAAAGGTACTTCGCACATTGGTTTGCATCTGCGGTTTGGCACAGTTAGCATAAGGGAACTGGCGCGCACAGCAAATAGTTTTAGTGAGAAAACGTGGCTGAATGAACTGATATGGCGAGAGTTTTATATGATGATATTGGATCATTTCCCTAAAACTATGGATCATGCCTTCAGGCCCGAATATGACCTGATAAAATGGGTGAATGATGAGCAGCAATTCAATGCCTGGTGCAATGGCGAAACGGGCTATCCAATGGTTGATGCCGGTATGCGTGAACTAAATGCCACGGGCTATATGCATAACCGGGTACGCATGGTTGTTGCCAGCTTTTTATCAAAACATTTGTTGATCGACTGGCGATGGGGCGAGCGATATTTTGCCCGTAAATTGCTGGATTATGAAATGGCAAGTAATGTAGGCGGCTGGCAATGGTGCGCCGGTAGCGGGACCGATGCAGCGCCATATTTTCGAATTTTTAGCCCTGAAGCGCAGCTTAAAAAGTTCGACCCTGATTTAATCTACATAAAAAAATGGGTTCCGGAATATGCTGACTTCAGCATATATCCAAAACCCATTATTGATCACGCTTTTGCGCGCGATAGATGCCTTAAAGCTTTCAAAGCCGCGTTATCGAAATAACTATTGCGGCCAAACTCTTTTTACTTCGTACTCAAATCGCAAATTGCTGTTGGTAGGAATATTTGCAGTGACACCTGAATGTGAACCTGGACCATAACATAAACCTGATGGCAAGATCATAGATATAGTACCACCTGAAGTAATATGGCGCATGGCTAACTGCACACCCTTTACTACGCTTTGCATATCAAATGAAGTAGTATCGGCAGGTTCATTCGCTGAAAGATCAAACCAGGTTTCATCAAGCAACCTGCCTGCATAATTGGTTGTTATAGTTGAATTGAAGTTAATACTATCAGTACCTGTACCCGGTACTCGTACATTATAATAGTAATTATAACCGGTTATTACACCAGATGAAGTTGTATCCTGAACATAAACCGGTGTATATGTCAACGAATTCTTGCTAATATAGTTTCGGATCACCAGATCATCATAAGCACTTTGGGCTGCGGGTAAACCTGCATCATTACCAATTATGTGTACATAATAATCAAGGCACTGGTTACCGGCAATGTGATTGGCATTTTCAACGCTGCCCGTTCCGTAACCGGCTTTTCCGTAAGCAAGGCGCGAAGGAATAAGTATCCGCATACTGCCGCCGCTGTTTATTAGGCTGTCAACAATAGCCAATTCAAGGCCGTATGGTAAAGTTCCGGTGCTAATATGGCCTATGTAGCCATAATAATGATTCTGGATAGTATCGGTAGTTGTATACTTCCCGTCAAAACTCTTTAATGTAAAGACAAAAGATACCAGGTTACCATAACTTAAAGGAACGCCCGTGCCTTTAGATAGTATTTGGTAATATATGCCACTTGTATCGCCGTCTTTTGTGTCTTTTATCATCTTTCCGGTTAAACCATTGGCGCTTATATAGTTTTGTATCTGAGTTTGATCATATTGCTGTATCGAAGCTTCGACCCCGTTTTTTCGACAGGACACCAAGCCTATGGCAGAAATTAGTAAAAGCGTAAAAATTGTTTGTTTCATTTAATTAGTTAATTACATTATAAAGTCTTATGCGAAAATCAAGTATCGCATTTGCCGGTAAACCGGTTTTTAATATATCATTCAATTCCGGGTGCGCAACCGGGCCATAGGCATTTCTTGATGAAATCAGCAGCCTTACTTCTCCGCCTGTTTTAATTTTGGGTATTCCCAATTGCCAGCCTACGATCACCTGCCCTAATGGATAAGTAGGATGAAATTGGTTGGTTTCATAAAACATCGGCCCGGTGCCAACCAGCCCTTTTGTTATCAAGTAGCCGGTATCGCCAACTGTTACCTGTGTTGAATTGGTAAATAGTGTGGTTCCCTGCCCCGGGTCCATAACAATGTACCAAACGCCTACAGTATCATTGGTTTGCACCCGTTTTGCCACACCTGTTAACCCGTTTTCTCTAATGTATTCGGTTACTATACTGTCATCGATTTTAGCCTGTGCCTTATATTGTGCAGGCCCAAGTGTATCTGATTTTTGGCATGCAGCCATACATCCTACACAAAAAAGCACAACTAATACCAGTATCCTGTTCATCTGATTTTCAAAGGGCAAATTTATTCTTTTATATTTCAAAAACGGCAGCTTAACACTTTTTAACAATTAATATGTTATCCTAACACATTAAAGGGCGTTTTATTGTAGTTATTTGCCTTTTTTCAGGGGGTTATAGGCTTATAATTAAGCGTTAGCTGGTTTATTTTTTCCAGCATTTGTATCAGATACTGCTTATCGCTGTCGCTAATGTGCGCATTAAGGTAGTTGTTGAACTGCTTTACTACCGCGCGTGCCATATGCCTTTTTTCTTTGCCCAGGTCAGTAAGATAGATTTTTACAGAACGTTTGTCACCCGGGTTAAGCTCACGGTAGATCAGCCCCATTTTTTCCAGCTGATTAAGCATACGCGAAAGGCTGGTTGATTTAAGCCCCAATAGTGCCGCAGCATTTGAAACGGTAGTCCCATCGTGCTCATCAATATTAATAAGCAAATAACCAATAGCCTGTGTAATGCCAAATTCAGCTACGGTTTGGTTGTACCTGTTAGCTACAGTTTGCCAAACTATCTTTAAAAAATAATCAATGGTTTCCTGGCTCTTTATAGTATTACGCATATTTTTTAGTTAACGGTTGAATAGTGAATTGTGAGTGGTCAATAGTGATCAATGATAAGTTTGTAGTTATTTCTGTGCAATTAACTTACTGCTGACCACTCACTACTCACCATCTTACCAACCTAGTTTTGTATCATCTCCTCTGGGGTCGGCACCGCCTTCATAATAACCCCATTTTGTTTTCATAATTGCATCAACACGGCCTATAGGTTTATGATCTACAATTTTATAACCTTTTTTCTCCAGCCTTTGCCGGGTTAAAGTATCTAAAGCTCCGGCTTCAACATCAACCTCATCAGGCAGCCATTGCGAATGAAAGCGTTTGGAGGTTACGGCCTGCTGCATGTCCTGGTAAAAATCAATTACATTTAATATAGTTTGAAATACGGAAGTAATAATGGTTGACCCGCCCGGTGTGCCTACAACCATAAATAGCTTGCCATCTTTTTCAATAATAGTAGGTGTCATGGCTGATAACATGCGTTTGCCGGGTTGTATACTGTTTGCTTTACCGCCGATAAGCCCATACATATTCGGGACTCCCGGTTTTTCGCTAAAATCGTCCATCTCATTATTCATCAGGAAGCCAGCTCCCGCAACAAATATTTTTGAGCCAAAGCTATCGTTAAGCGTAGTGGTTATTGCTACGGCATTGCCATCACGATCAACAATACTATAGTGTGTAGTTTGGTCGCTTTCATGTCCTACAAAAATACCTGGCTGTATGCTGGTGCTTTGTGTGGCGGCATTCCAGTTCAGGCTTTTCATGCGGCTATCAATGTAAACAGGGTTTAATAAGCTGTCAACAGGCACTTTGTAAAAATCAGGGTCGCCCATATATTTTGAACGGTCGGCATATACCCGGCGTTCGGCTTCAACCATTACTTGTACGGTGGAATCCCGGTTATAACCCCAACGATGCAGCGGATATTTCTCGACAGATTTTAACAATTGCATTAAAGCAACGCCTCCGCTTGATGGTGGCGGCATGGTGATAATTTTATAACCTCTATAATTTCCAATAATAGCTTTGCGCCATATGGAGTGATAGTTGGTAAGATCAGCTTTTGATATTAAACCGCCGTCGCCGGTTTTCATTTCGGCAATTAATTCATCGGCAACCTTACCGTTATAAAAACCATCACGACCTTTATCGCGGATCAGCTCCAGTGTTTTGGCAAGATCTTCCTGAACCAGTAAATCACCTTCCTTCCAGGGTGTATCTTTTAGTAAATACGATTTTCCGGGATTCATTTTCTTAAATATATCCTGGTTGCGGTTAAGGTCGGCGGCTAACCGGGCAGTTATTTTAAAACCGTTGGTGGCAAGGTCAATAGCGGGTTGCAACAGTTCGGCCCAGCTTAGTTTACCATATTTTTTATGCGCTGTTACCATGCCATCTACCGAACCGGGTACACCCGATGCTTTGTGCGTATAAAGGCTCATATCAGGTATTACATTTCCTGCCGAATCCAGATACATATTGGTGCTTGCTGTATTCGGGGCTTTTTCACGGAAATCGAGCGTGTTTGTCTGGCCGTCAGCACTGCGATAAACCATAAACCCGCCTCCGCCAATATTACCTGCTTCAGGCAGCGTTACAGCCAAAGCAAATTGTACGGCTACAGCAGCATCAACCGCGTTGCCGCCTTTTTTTAATATGGTTAGCCCCACTTGTGCAGCATCAGGATAAGCGCAAACTACCATGCCGTTACGGTATTCGCCGCCACTGGTATTGGTTAGCTGGCCCTGTACGCAGCCGGATAATACAAGAACCGCAAATGTTAAAAATAAAGCTGACTGAAAGACTTTTTTGGTGCGCATATTATGGGCCATTGATTTTAAAACAACGGCACTAATTTATCATTTTATGGCTGAAACTACTGTGGACTGAATAATTTAATCCATAGTGCTTTATGTTGATGATTGAAAGCTGATGATTATTTTTTTGGATTGAAACTCAATCCTTTGATCGGCTGCAATGTTTAATTTTTCAGTGTTTAGGCCATAAAATCTAATTTTGACCGTTTATTGCAGGAAAGCAATAAGTAAAACAAAACATCATTTACATGAAAAAAACAATATATTCTATAGCGTTTATAGTTTCTTTTTTATTGATAGGCGGCATGGCTAAAGCGCAGAATACACAGGGCGGAACAAGCTATACTACAGCTGTAGGCTTAAAATTTGGCGGATATGAAGATGGAGTATCGGTAAAATACTTTGCCACCAGTGATGTATCATACGAGGGTGTATTAGGTTTCAGAGATCATGGGGTGGTAGTAACCGGTTTATATGAATTGAACCAGGAAGCGTTTAATGTACCCGAGCTGAAATTTTACTATGGTTTTGGCGCACATATTGGCGCTGAGGGTAAAGGTGTTTATGACCGTTTTGATGGCAGCAATGAGTATTATGACAGCGGCCATTTATTATTAGGGTTAGACGGTGTGATTGGGCTGGAGTATAAGATTCCGCAATCACCAATAGCTATCAGCCTTGATCTTAACCCACGTATAGAGCTGGCATCGGGCCCATACTTTGATTTGGCACCGGGATTGGGGTTGAAGTATACTTTTTAAGGGATTCTGCTACAAGGGAATAAAGAAGCTTGGGTTGTGCGATTCCTTCAGGGAAAAGATAATGTCATTATTTAAGATATAAATGTTCCGGCATTGCTCCAGAGGAGCAAATGTTGGTAGCAAATTAAATGTAAAAACGTTTAGCATGCCTTAGGTATGCAACATAGCGAGGTTACGTACCTAAGGCACGGTTCTTCCTGTTCATTAATTTTCTACCAACATATAGCCTCTACGAGGCTTTGGGCTTAACTTAATAACATTAGGGGATGGGAAGGAAGGGGTTTAGTAAACATTTAGTGATGCAGAAACCCCTCCTTGCCACTACAAATCCGTTCGCACTCCTCCCAGGGGAGGAAGTTTATTTTGTTGAAGGTTTTTATTCCTTACACCTTATCTATCCTTATCCATTTCATTCCGGCGGCTTCGGCGGCTTTAGTGCCGGGATCGCCGTCTTCAAAAACAAGGCAATGCTCCGGGGCTACGCCTAGTTTTTCGGCAGCTAAAAGGAATGGATCAGGTGAAGGTTTGCCATGCGGGGTTTCACCCGCGCAAACCAGGGTATCAGGCAGATCAGCTATGCCTAAAACACTTAATGTTTTCTCAACAGTTTCACGTACCCCGCCTGATACAATACCTATTTTTACTTTGCCGGCATGTGCCTTCAGGTGGTTTACCACGTATTCAATAGGTTGGGTTTGCTCAATATATTCGTCGAAAAATATTTGTTCACGCTGTTTTGCAAAAGCAGCAGGATCAAATGAACTGTTGTAGCGGCGGTTTATCTCCTCAACTACCTTAACCACCGGGAAACCGGCCAGTTCGTCAATTAAATTAGCATCTATTACTACACCTTCCTCAGAAGCAACACGTACATAAGTTTTTTTATGTGCGCCCATATTATCGGCAAGAGTGCCGTCGCAATCATATAAAAAAGCCTGAAAATCTCCGGCTGCCAGTTTAGTAAGTGATTGATATTTTTGATCGGTGGTTGTCATATTGCGGCAAAGATAGGGGTTAGAGATTAGAGGATAGAGATCAATGATTAGTTTTTTTGTAACGTTCTTAGAGCTGTCTAAAAACGATGCATTTGCGAAAAATCATTGCCGTTGACTTCAGTCAACGGAATGTTAGTGATGAATTTACCGGCTTTAGCCGAAAATACAGCCATAGTCCGGTAGCAGATTATTTGGCTGAAGCCAAAATGGGTCAATTTATTTGGTTCCGTTGGCTTCAGCCAATGGCTATGAAAAATTTATGCAATTTTCGGATAGTTCTTACTAATCTTTAACCTCAGTCTCTATTTCAAAAACTATTTATCAATATAGCCTGCAATACTTCGGTAGCATTTTTGCATTTATTGGTAGTGGTTTCCAGTGAATGCAATATCTCACGATATTTTATCAGATTGATAGCATCCTTTTCATTGGCAAACAGAGCGGCCAGAGAGTTATAATAAATACGGTCTGACTGATGTTCATAATCTTTTATTTGCCTGCACGAGGCAAGCACCATATCATGTTGTTTGGAAATCCTCAGTAAATTAACCGATTTCTCTATCTCTTTGCTGGCATTTAATATAATAGCGGCTATTTCTTTTATAGCGGGTACAAATTCAACTATATTATATAGGTACATGCGCTCGCTGGCTTCATGTATATAATCGGCTACATCATCGATGGCTGATGCCAGTTTATGTATGTCGTTACGATTTAAGGGAGTGAAAACTACTTTATCAAGCGCCAGGTAAATTTTGTGGGTTATATCATCACCAATAGTTTCCAACCGTTTTATTTGTTTAAAAACCACTTCGCGTTCGGCGGCTTCATCAATATTTACCACGTTTACCAGCAAAATAGCCATTTCGACAGCATTTTTTGCCGCCTGATCAAACAAATTAAAAAATTGAGCCCCGTTTAAAAAATAGTTCTGGAAGAAACTGCTCATGCGCCTGTTTTATTAAAGCGCTAAATTAAGGGGCATGTATTAAGGCCATATTAAGTAAATATTATGCTATGTTAATTCTGTGTGAAGAAATTGTAAGTGTTGATTTTTTGATTAAATAACTTAATATCAATATGTTATATAGTTATTGTTAATCAATAATTAAAACATATCTACTCATAGTATGTATTTTTCGTTCACTTAATATTTAAATAACATTACCAAATGTTAATCAATCCTTAATATTAAGGTAACCTGCGTGCCGCACCTTTGGAGCAAAATTTAAATAAGCTATTACAGTTATGAAAAAAATGTTTACGAAACTATTAAGTACTGCTTTATTAACGGGGTTAATAATAACAGGCTTTAAGGTAAGCGCGCAAACAACTATGGCATCGGTTGAGACCATGCACAAAAAACAATCAGTAAAAACTGATTCAGCCGCTACCATAAGTACTGCTACTACCGTTGCAGCAGTAAAACCAGCCGCAGATCCAATCGATACTGCATGGCACCCACAAAGAAGATTATGGGGTTACGCATTTGGTGATGCTTATTATGTTCAGCATGCTCCTCCATTAACTTCTACACAAGGTAAAGAAAATAACTATTACCAATCACCAACCGGCAGAAATGCTTTCCAATTCCGTCGTTTGTATTTAGGTTACGATTATGATATCAACAAGAAGTTCAAAGCTGAAGTGTTGTTAGCATCTGAGCCTAACGAAAACACTACTCCAACTACAGCTACTTCATCTGTTGTTAATGGTGATAACTTAGCTGATGGCAGAATGTCTTTCTACATCAAAAACTTTAACTTACGTGCAAGAGATGTTTGGAATGGTACCGACTTTGTAATTGGTGAAATGGGAACACCTGGTTTCGCATTAAATGAGCCTGGAACTAACGGACCAACATCATTATCGGAAACAACCTGGGGTTACCGTTCAGTTGAAAGAACAATCACTGACTTCCACAAAAATAACTCTTATGATATTGGTGCTGCCTTACAAGGTACATTCGATCCTAAAGTTAAAAACTTTGGTTACGTATTCATGATCGGTGATAACACTACATCAAGCTTAGCTACTGTTTACAACCCTAACAGTGCTTTAAGCCCAACAAACCCTAACCCTAACACAGGTTTCTTCAAAATATTTTATGGCGATTTGTGGGGTAAATTCCTTGACAAACATTTGTACATAGATTTTTATGCAGATTATGCACAAACTTCATCAAGTATAGCAAGTACAGCAGTTACTTCAGGTACTGTAGGCCCGCAAGAGCACAACATGTACAAAGCTTTTGCAGCTTACACTACTCCAATATTAACAGTAGGTGTTGAGGCTTATACTCAAACGCTTGATAACGCAGTAGTTAACACTACTACAAAAACAGCTGAGAGTGCAACAGTAAATGCTATTTCACTTTGGGTACGTGGTACAATCTCTAAAGATAAATGGGGTTACTTTGCACGTTATGACAGCTATAACCCAGATACCAAATTTAATGGTGCTGATGTTTATGCAGTTAATGCAAATGGTTATAGCACTTTTGATCCTACAACTAAAGAAACATTTATCACAGCTGGTTTTGATTATACACCTGCTAAAAACATCCACTTTATGCCAAACATCTGGCTTACAAGATACATGGATCAAACTGATGTAACAACCAAAGGATATGTACCTGATAACCACACATTGGTTTACAGAATGACATTCTTCTACACTTTTGGTAAATAATAAGATAAACGAATAAAAAAAACAGATTATGAAAGGAATGAAAAGTTTAAAGTTTGCGATTGTTGCCCTGGCAGCATCATGCATGACAATGGCGGCTTCGGCACAGGATAATACCTTATTAGGTGCCGGTAGTACGTTTGTTTACCCACTGTTCTCAAAAATGTTCTCACAGTATACAGCTTCTAAAGTTAACTACCAATCGATCGGATCAGGTGGTGGTATACTGCAATTAACTAACAAAACAGTTGATTTTGGTGATTCAGATGCTCCTTTAAATGCTGATCAAACAGCTAAAATGAGTGCCCCTGTTCTGCATATCCCAATGACTTCAGGTGCTGTAGTAGTAACTTACAATATCCCTGGTGTTAGCGCGGCTTTAAACCTTTCAGGTAAAGATTTAGCTGATATCTATTTAGGTAAAATAACCGCCTGGAATAGCCCTGAGATTAAAGCTACTAACAAAAACGTTAATCTACCTGATCTTCCTATCGTAGTTATACACCGTTCAGACGGTAGCGGTACTTCATTTATCTTTACTGATTTCTTGACTAAAGTAAACCCTGATTGGGCTAAAAAAGTAGGTAAAGCAAGTGCAGTTAACTGGCCAGCTGGTTTAGGTGGCAAAGGCAGCGAAGGTGTTGCTGGTTTAGTAAAGCAAACTCCGGGTGCTATTGGTTATGTTGAATTAGCTTATGCTAAACAAAACCACATGCCTTTTGCTAACATCCAAAACAAAAGCGGTAAATTTATTGAACCAACTATTACAGCAACAACTTTAGCAAGCAATGTGGCTATACCTGATGATTCAAAAGTATCAATAACTAATACTGATAATCCTAAAGGTTATCCTATTGCCAGCTTTACCTGGGCTTTGATCTACAAAGAGCAAAACTATGGTGGCCGTTCAAAAGCAAGAGCTACAGAATTAGTGAAATTACTATGGTGGAATATTCACCAGGGTCAGGCTTTTTGTTCTGATTTAAATTATGCACCGCTTTCAAAATCAGCTGTAAAAGTTGCTGAAAAAATATTGAAATCAGCTACTTACGACGGTAAAGCAATATTATAATTATTGAATTATTGATTGAGTGAATTAGCGAATAATAACTAAAGCATTCATACTTAAAAATACAATTACCAGTTCCGATTTTATCAGGACTGGTAATTGTTTTGTATAAGAAAACCCAAAATTTGTGGAAAATACAAGATTAAAACTCTCTAACAGCCAGCTCAAATGGGAAACCATATTCAAGCGGATATTGATAGTCATGAGTGCTATCCTGGTGCTGATCATATTAGGCGTACTGGCAACACTTATTCTGGAATCCTTACCAACAATTAAATCATTAGGGATAGGGTTTTTATGGGGTAAAGTGTGGGACCCGGTAAGTAATATATATGGCGCTTACCCATTTTTGATGGGTACTTTGCTTACGTCGTTTATCGCGCTTATCTTGTCTGTACCTTTTTCATATGCTATTGCCATTTATTTAGGTGAATACAATCCAAAAGGTTGGTTGTCAGATCTGTTGAAAAATACGATCGAACTGATAGCTGCTGTACCATCAATTATTTATGGTTTTTGGGGATTATTTGTACTGGTGCCGATTGTACGCACCTTTGAAATGAAAATAGGCGTTGCTCCTTATGGTATTGGTGTTATGTCAGCTTCACTTATTTTGGCTGTTATGATCATTCCTTATGCTGCATCATTGGGTATAACGCTTATACGCATGGTGCCATCGCCATTAAAAGAAGGCGCTTATGCATTGGGGGCAACCCGTTATGAAGTAATACGTAATGTAATTGTGCCCTACACTCGCTCGGGTTTATTTGCCGGCGTACTGCTTTCATTAGGCCGTGCCTTAGGCGAAACTATGGCTGTTACCATGCTTATTGGTAATACCAGCGCTATACCCAATAGCATCAAGGACGCTATTTTTGGCCCCGGAAATACAATGGCCAGCGTTATTGCCAATGAATTTACCGAAGCCGACCATACTCAATATTTATCAGCGCTTATTGAATTGGGTTTAGTGCTGTTTTTTGTAACAGTTGTGATCAACCTTATTGGCAAACGGATAATCACAAAATTCACAAACAACTAATATGGAAGCGAAAATAGGATTCAGAAACGCTAAAAGCGTGATCTTTAAAAGCATCATAGTGTTTTTTGCTTTTTTAATTGCCGTACCTTTAATAATAATACTTGTTTATATTATTAAACAAGGCCTGTTCCAGGTTAACTGGCATTTTTTAACAAATGTTCCGGCCCCTGTTGGTGAAACCGGAGGTGGTATAGTTAACGCATTGGTAGGTAGTTTTATAATGGTTATGGTTGCAGCAGTAATAGCTATACCAATAGGTATGCTCGCCGGAATTTATTTAAGCGAGAATCCCAATACCAAACTGGCTTATTACAGTGGGTTATGTGTCGATATTTTACAAGGCGTACCATCAATAGTAGTTGGTATTGTTGTTTACTTTTGGGTAGTAAAACCTTTGGGCACATTTTCAGCCTTATCGGGTAGTTTGGCTTTAGCCATCATGATGCTGCCAATTGTGATACGATCAACCGAACAAACTCTTAAATTATTGCCCGATTCACTTAAAGAAGCTGCACTTTCATTAGGCGTGCCTTATCATCGTGTAATTATAAAGGTGATTATACCTTGTGGTTTTGCAGGTATACTATCAGGTATTACGCTATCAATAGCACGTATAATTGGCGAAACAGCTCCGCTGTTGTTTACAGCATTTGGTAATCCTTATTTGTCAACTTCGTTAACAAAACCAATGGAAAGCTTGCCACACCTTATATTTACTTACGCCACAAGCCCGTATGATGATTGGCATAACCTGGCATGGGGTGCATCATTTATATTATTAATGTTTGTTTTAGTCTTAAACATAGTTACAAAACTGCTAACAAGAAAATGGAAAATACAATTGTAAAAGCTGAAAATTACAACTCTTATTTTGGTGATAACCACGTTGTAAAGGATGTAAACATCAGCATAAACAAAAATGAGGTTATAGCGGTAATGGGCCCCTCGGGGTGCGGTAAAACAACGTTTTTACGTGGTATTAACCGCATGCACGAACTTATTCCGAATGCAACATCAAAAGGTAAAATATTACTTGATGGCCAGAATGTTTATGACATGAACGCCATTTATGTAAGGTCGAAAATTGGTATGGTGTTTCAGCGCCCTAACCCTTTTCCGAACCTTAGCATATATGAAAATGTGGTTGCGGGATATTTGCTTAACGGCATTAAGCTATCAAAGGCAGATAAAGACGTTATTGTTGAAAAATCATTAACCAGCGCCGCGTTATGGAAAGAGGTTAAAGATTCATTGCATAAAAAAGGTACGTTCCTATCAGGCGGGCAGCAGCAGCGTTTGTGTATAGCACGCGCCATAGCCATGCAGCCTGAACTTATTTTGTTTGATGAGCCAACTTCGGCGCTCGATCCTATATCTACTTCAAGTGTCGAACAATTATTTCATGAGCTGAAAGCAAATTATACGCTTATTATTGTAACGCATAATATGCAGCAGGCAGCAAGGGTGAGCGACCGTACTGCGTTCTTTTACATGGGAGAACTGGTAGAATTTGATGATACCAAACAAATGTTCACCAACCCGGCAGATCAACGCACACAAAATTACATAACAGGACGTTTTAGTTAGAGATTAGAGGTTAGTGATTAAAGATTAGTAACCTCGTTTTTGAATTTTGACTTTTTAATTTTTACTTATATGACACCATTAGAAAACGAAATAAACGCGCTTAAAAAGGAACTGATCAGTATGTGGATATTGGTACAGTCGCAGTTAAACAAGGCTAAAGATGCTATGATCTTGTTTGATAAAGATCTGGCGCGCGAGGTTTTGGTTAAAGAAAAAAGAGTAAACTCCTTTGAGCTGAAGATTGACAGGGACTGCGAAAATATCTTCGCATTGCATTGCCCTGTTGCTATCGATTTGCGTTTTTTGCTGGCTGCATTAAAGATCAATACCAATTTGGAGCGTATTGGCGACATTGCCGCAGGTATTGCAAAGTACGTGGTTGATTCATCGGTTAACTTTGATCAGACTGCGATGGAAAGCACATCACTGATCCGCATGTATGAAGAGGCTGTAAATATATTGACCGATACCCGTACCGCATTTGAGAAAGAAGACACCGTATTGGCACGCAGCATTTTTAAACGTGATGATGTGTTAGATACAATTAACGATAATGCTCCTCTTGCAGTGGCTGAAGTTATAAAAGGTGATCTGGATACATTACCTGAGTCGTTATATATCCTTTCAATTATCCGTAAGCTTGAGCGTGTAGGCGATCAATCTAAAAACATTGCCGAAGAGATCATTTTTTACGTAGAGGCCAAAATATTAAAGCACTACGAAAGCAGCCGCAAAGGTTTGCCTGATGAAGAGCTTGGAGAGTAAAGATTAATGTATTATAAATAGTTTAATTTAGATTTGGTTGAGAGGCGGGCATTAATGTCTGCCTTTTTTTGTTAATAGTTTTAAAAGACTAATTGTTAAATTCTATCCATATTTATAGTATGAAACAATACCCCTCAATCTTTAAGTGCTTAAATATTTGTTACGTGTTTATTGCCTTAATAATTATGAGTTGCAATAACAACACAGCCAAGTTAGAGGCACAGGTGGATAGTTTAACCAAACAATCAGCACAGGCTTATAAACCTGGATTAGGTGAATTTATGTTAGGCATACAAATACACCATGCCAAGCTATGGTTTGCGGGTAAAAATCAAAACTGGAAATTAGCAAATTTTGAAATAGGTGAGATACAGGAATCCGTTGACGATATAAATAAATATTGCACCGACAGGCCCGAAGTGAAATCTTTGCCCATGTTATATCCTGCACTGGACAGCTTGAATGCCTCAATTAAAGCAAAGAGTCTCAAACGATTCCAATCGGGTTTTATGGGGCTTACCAATACTTGTAATAGTTGCCACCAAATTACCCGTCACGAATTTAACGTGATAAAAATACCGGATACTCCACCCTTCACCAATCAGGATTTTAAGGCACAATAAATAGCTATCGTCGGGAGATTACACTATCAGTACCATAAAGCCTTTTCTTCAACCAAAAGGCTACGTTAACTAATGCAATTAACGCAGGTACTTCAACCAGCGGGCCTATCACGCCTACAAATGCTTCGCCGCTATTAATGCCGAATACACCTATGGCTACAGCAATAGCAAGCTCAAAATTATTGCCCGCAGCTGTAAAAGCGATAGCCGTATTCTGTGAATAATCAGCGCCCAGGTATCGACCCAAAAAGAAACTGGACAGAAACATGATAGCAAAGTAGATAACCAGCGGCAGCGCAATACGCAGTACATCAAAAGGTATTTGTATAATAAGTTTTCCTTTTAGGCTAAACATTACCACAATGGTAAACAGCAGCGCAATTAGTGTAAGGGGCGATATGAACGGGATAAACTTTTGTTGAAACCATTCCTTGCCTTTTAGTTTAATAAGCCCATAACGACTAACTATACCCGCGACAAAAGGGATACCCAAATAAACGGCAACTGATTTGGCAATAGCTACAATGGTAATATTCACAACCAGGCCTTTAAAACCAAATAAAGGCAGTAGTAAAGTAATGAACAAGTAAGCATAAATGCTGTAGAGTAATACCTGAAATATGCTGTTGATAGCAACCAACCCGGCGGCGTATTCACGGTTGCCATCGGCAAGTTCATTCCATACTATAACCATGGCAATGCAGCGTGCAAGGCCTATCAAAATCAGGCCGATCATGTATTGAGGGTAATTATGCAGAAATATAATAGCCAGCACAAACATTAATATCGGCCCGATCACCCAGTTAAGCAGGAGGGATGCTCCTAATATTTTCTTATTGCTGAAAACCTTGCCTATACTCTCATAATTCACTTTTGCCAGTGGCGGATAGAGCATTAATATTAAACCTATAGCTAATGGGATATTGGTTGTGCCATTTGAAAATGAATTGATAAATCCTGGGGCCGATGGTACAAAATAGCCCAAAGCTATACCCACAGCCATTGCCATAAATATCCATAAAGTAAGGTAGTGATCTAAGAAAGACAGGCTTTTACGCTGTGCAGGATTACATGTATTTGTGCTCATTTGGCGTTCGATATATACTGGTTTGTAAAATCATGGCAATAAACTTTTATCAAATCACGGACGCGCCTAAACTCATCCATAACTTCATCCGCATTGCCCGTTGCTTTTGCCGGATCGGGGAAATTCTGATGAAAACGTTGCGCTTTGGTCGGGAAGTAGGGGCAATTCTCTTTAGCATTATCGCAAACGGTTATCACATAGTCGAATGGTATATTCATGTACTCATCAATATTGTTGGATGTATGTTCAGATATGTCGACCCCGTCTTCGGCCATAACCTGTATAGCTTTCGGATTTACGCCATGTGTTTCAATTCCTGCGCTGTAAATATTTGCTTTATCGCCAGCAAAGTGCCTTAAATAACCTTCCGCTATCTGGCTGCGACAACTATTGCCAGTGCATAGTACCAATATGTTTTTCATAAATGCTTTATAGTTTTTTTCATAACGATGGCAGATTGCGGGCATACCTCGCTAAATTCAGCGGATTGCTGCACACTTACCGGAACCTCATCGCGGTTGATCTTTTGGTAACCATTGCGCTTAAAATAATCAAGAGCAGTTTCAGTTAGCAGGTAAAGTTCACTTATGTGCTGCTTTTTGGCTAAGTTTTCAATTTGTTGAAGTAAATTTTTGGCTATGCCTTTATTACGGAATTGTTTCCCAACCGCCAAAGACCTTAATAACCCATAATCTCCATAAACTTCAAGCCCCGCAACGCTAATTACCTCTTCGTCTTGTAATGCCACGATAAAGTTCTGAAGTGTTTCAGGAAGATCCTGGGTGGGAAGGTTTTCTGCTTTCAACAATGAAATAACCTGGTCCCGGTAATTTTGTGCATTTTTTGTGATCATTTCTTTTATTAATTAGCAACAACCCGAGCCCGGTGTACAACTTGCGGTTGTTAGGTAATTCAATTTAATTTCCGGCTTTTTAGTAGCAGGTGCGCAGCAATTATCGTTATCAACTACTATATCACATGAGCCACCGCGGTTAATGGCTTTACACTGCACCGCGTCAGGCATAAGATCAATCACCAGATTTTCGCCAATTATGTTGATTTTATTTGGAAACATTTGGCGCGTATCAAACTCAGAGTTTCCAAACTCTATTTTAACTGTTCCTAATGGATCTAAGGCCAATTTATTCTCAACTACTTCAATAATGGAGAGGGCCTTTTTAACTTTCATAGCCCTAAGTTGCTGCTGATCCTGCGGCTCCCACAGTTGAATGATGATTTCTGTCCAGCTATTCATTACGCCACCGCAATCAACAGATACAATTGGTGCTTGCTTTATTTCAGTGATGTGGTAGGGAGCATCAACCCATTTATTTTCTGCATACTGAAATTGAAGATCCAATTCTGAATTTAAGAGCAATGTTTCCTTAAATTCCTTCCAGTTTATTGTCGCTATTTTACTCATGATTTCACTGTTTAATTGTAATATTACGATTGATCTATTCAAATTTTTTTAACAGCAGCCTCCGGGATCTTTATATGATTTGAAGAATGTGCCGAGTTTTTTATCCAATATTTTCCATGCTTTAGGTTCAATACAATAGCACACGCTTACACCTTCAATCGTTCCTTGTATCAATCCTGCATTTTTTAGCTCTTTTAAATGCTGTGATATGGTGGCTTGCGCCAACCCGAGTTCATCAACCAAATCGCCGCATATGCAAGCGTTAGCGGCAATAATTTGCTGCAAAATGGCTATCCTGGCAGGGTGTGCTAAAGCCTTCAGCATAATAGCTAGTTGATTTTGCTCGTCTGTAAATATTTCTGTTTTTGATGCGCCCATTATATATCGCAATATTACGATTGATATTTAACAATTGCAAATTAGATCCCAAATAAATTCAGGATGACTGGTGAGTTGATTTTATAAACTTCTATTTTTGCGGCTTATTAAATTGTATGAGCATCTCCCTTAAAAATAAATTCGACAGTATAATTTTTGATCTCGATGGTACCCTTTGGGATAGCACAGCTAATGTGGCAGTAGCCTGGCAAACAGCTAAGGAGCAAGTGGATTATGTTCCTGATGATTTTACGCAGGAAACCATTAGATCAATTACAGGTATGACCTACAAATCAATTTTCGAAAAGCTACTGCCTTATCTGGATGAAGAAAAGCGTAATGAGTTTAAAAGCATTTGCGCCGTAAAAGAAATTGAAACTTTGGAAAGTCGCGGTGGCGAGCTTTATCCTCAATTGGAAGAAACGCTGCAATACCTTATGGCAAAATATAAATTGTTTGTAGTAAGCAATTGCCAGAATAATTACATCGAGACGTTTTTAAATTTTAGTAACCTGGGGCATTATTTTGCCGGGCATCAGTGTTACGGCACCAAAAATCAACCCAAAGCAGAAAATATTCTGGATATAATAAGCGATCATCAGCTTAAAGCTCCTGTTTATATCGGTGACACTATGGGAGATTACGAGGCTTGTAAAAAAGCCGGCGTGCCTTTCATTTTTGCCGCGTACGGTTTTGGCGTGGTTGAAACCGGACAAATAGCCACCATAAAAACAGTTAGCGAACTTGTTGAAATGCTATAGTTAGCGTGGTGAATAGTGAGTGGGCAGGGGTGAGGGATGAATTGATAATGGTGAATAATGAACAAAACAACCACTCACTACTCACCCTTCACCACTCACTAATTAGTTAGATTTTCCATAACCAATACTGCAGCGCCTATTAGCTCAGCATCAAAGCCAAGTTCTGAGATCAGGAGCTTTGTACTGGCTGCTAGTCGCGGAATGCAGTATTTATTGAGTGCCTGCTGAATGGGGGCTAATAATATTTTGCCTACTACAGCACCGCGACCACTTAATACTATACTGCCCGGGTTCATGATATGGATGAGAATAGCCAATGCTTTACCAATTTTATAACCTGCGTCTGATAATAGCTCAATGGCAAACTGGTCGCCGTTGTTGGCGGCCTCCATTATGGCATCTGCTACCAGTTTTACATGGTCTTCTTCAACATATTTAAGGCTTGATACCCGGCCATCTTTTATACCTTCTATAGCTTTTTTTACCACTACCAGTATTGATGCTTCGGCTTCAAGGCAGCCGCGTTTACCGCAGGTACAAAGTGTATTATCGTCAGACAAAGGTATATGGCTAAATTCACCTGCAAAGCCGTTATGGCCCCGGTAGATCTCATCATTTACTATCATCCCCAGGCCAATACCCCAGCCCAGGTTTATTACCATCACATCCTTCTGATTTTTAGCGATCCCGAATTTTTGTTCGGCTAATGCAATAAGGCTCGAGTCGTTATCAATATAAGTTGCTACGCCGGTTTCAAGCGTAACAAATTGGGTGAGGCTTTGGCCATCGGTATCTAAATACGTATAGTTAATACCTTCATTTACGTTAATAAATCCGGGCATGCCTATACCTATACCGGCAAATTTATCTCTTGATATACCCGTATTATCGATATAATCATTTATCTGCTCAATCAACCGGGCTAGTGCGGCAGGGTTATTTGCCAGGCGAAGCTCAAATATCACCATATCAGCTACCGGGTTGTTCAGCAGGTCAACCAGTTGAATGCGGGTTGAAAACTGGTCCATAGCCACAGTAAGCATGAATAGCGCATCGGCCTTAATTGAGTAGACCAACGGCCTGCGGCCGCCGCTTGAGCGTGCGTAACCATCTTCAATAACCAGGCCTTCCTCAATTAGTTCATTTATTGCTTTTGAGGTAGAGGGAAGACTGATATCTAATATTTCGCTTAACTCGGCGCACGACTGCCCCTTATCAAAATATAGGTGCTTAATGATCAAATTTTTTAACGGGGTACTTTTCACACCTTAGTTTTTTTTAATATTAATAACACGATTGATGTATCAAAAAAACAACAAAGACTACAATTGATTGTGGATAAATTTAGAAATAATTAACAATAACAAGCAATATTTAATTGCCCTTTTTGGCCTAACTTAAAACTTTTTATGAATTAAGGACGTACTATTATAATGAAACATAATTTATCGGTATGAGTAATAAGCCGTTTGTTAAATTCGGATTGCTAATATTGCTGATATTGATTAGTGTCGCTGCTTATACCCAAGCACCAGCTGATGATATTTGTGGCAGATGGCAATCGGAAGAAAAGAATTTGATTGTAGATGTTTATAAGCAGGGCGATAATTACCAGGCAAAAATAATTTGGTTTAACGCCGGTAACGATAAACTGATGCACGAATGGATCGATAAAAATAACCCCAATAAGGCATTGCAAACGCGAAAAATACTAGGCATGAATGTGCTGAGTGGTTTGGTATATGAACCTAGTTCTAACTCATGGGAAGACGGAATGATATATGATGCCAAGCACGGCAAGGATTGGAATGCGTCGGCTTATATTGATAAAAGCGGCCTGTTAAAGGTGAAGGGCTACTGGCATTTTAAGATCTTTGGCCGCACCATGACCTTTGCAAGAGTTTGCACTACACCTGAATTAAAATAAAAACAGCGCCCCCGGTTAAACTGAAGCGCTGCCTTTAAAAAGAAATTATTTAGATCGATTATTTAGCTATGCTAAATTCGCCATCAGCTTTGATTATAACATCTTCGCTAAGCATGGCATCAGGGTACATAGCGCCAATATTAAAGTCGGAACGTTTAATTACGCCTGTTAATTGAAAGCCTGAATCACTGGCTTTGCTCATGGGGTTAGTAATAGTACCACGGTACCACAAATCCATAGCAACGTGTTTAGTAATGCCGTGAATGGTAAGATCGCCGCTTAATTTGTAGTGATTCTCACTTGTTTTTTTAATGTCGGTGCTAACAAAAGTAAGGGTTGGGTTAACGGCTACATTAAAGAAATGGTCTGATTTCAAGTCGGCATCGCGCATATCAACACCGGTATTAATAGAAGCTACGTTTGCAGTAAGCTCAAATTTAGCATCGCTGAAATCGGGTTTTGTAGTGGTGATGGTTACATCAAAATCTTTAAAGTTTCCCTCAACATCAGATACTGCTAAGTGGGTTACGGTAAATTGCAGGCGTGAGTGCATTTTATCCAGCTTCCAGGTGCCTTGTGCAAATAAAGCCGTTTGTAATGTTACAAAGGCTAACAGGATGATAATTTTTTTCATTATTGGTTTATTAAATTATTTAAAGGCAAAACTAAACATATTACATAGAATTATCTGTTTAAACATCTAATTTCAATGTCAAAATAAAGAAACTTAAAAAGCTAAATTAATGAAAGGGGAATATCAGGCTTGAAAAGAAGGGTCTGACGGCTCTTCCTCAAGGGTCCAGATTTTAGCAGAACAGATGAGTATGCAGATTGATAATGTTATATCAATAATGATATGATCTTTCGGGATTGATGAAAGTGTTGAATGCAGCGCGTTGGCTATGTCTGGAAGTATGGTGCCAATGAATGGAAACATGGCAAACATTCGGAAGATTAATAACTCTTTCATATCACAAGGCTTTGAGTATTAAAACTTAACAGAATAAAATTAAATAAAAATTTCTGAGAAAGCAAAGAATATTCTATTTTATTTTCGGTTTTATACCTAAATGTTGCTTTTTTTAACAAAATGATAAAATAAGGTACAATTTTTCAATTACATTATAATCAGTTTTTAGGTTATCAATAAAATTAATTACGTTTGGAGTTTAACTGACTAATATTTAACTATTATTTATGCGATTTAAAAAACCTCTTAATGCATTGCTTAAGGAAGCAGAGCAAACCGGCGAGGGAACACTAAAACGAACGCTTGGGCCTGGTAACCTTATTGCACTGGGAATAGGTGCAATTATTGGAGCCGGTTTATTTGTACGTACCGCCGCCGCCGCTGCTGATCACTCTGGCCCTGCTGTAACCCTGGCATTTATACTCGCCGCAGTTGGTTGCGCGCTTGCAGGATTATGTTATGCTGAATTTGCCAGTATGATACCTATTGCCGGTTCAGCTTATACTTATTCATATGCTACCATGGGCGAAATGGTAGCCTGGATAATAGGGTGGGATCTTGTGCTTGAATATGCAGTTGGTGCCGCAACGGTATCTATTGCCTGGTCGGAGTATCTCAATAAGCTTATACAAAATTTTGGCATGAGTATTCCTTATGAATATTGCCACTCTCCTTTTCAATCATCACCTGATGGTATACATGGTATAATTAATTTACCCGCCCTTTTTATTATCGTAGTATTATCCCTGGTTCTTATCCGCGGTACGCAAGAATCGGCTACCTTAAATGGTATAATTGTAATAGTTAAGGTTGCTATAGTTGTATTATTTATAGCTATTGGCTGGAGTTTTATGAAGCCGATCAATCATACTCCATATATACCGCCAAATGAAGGTGAAATGGCATTCTTCCATGGGCAAAAGAGCTTTTTGGATTACTTCCTTCATGACTTCGGCAAGTTTGGTATTTCTGGCATAATTAGCGCTGCAGGTGTAGTATTCTTTGCCTTTATAGGCTTTGATGCTGTATCAACTGCTGCGCAGGAGGCTAAAAATCCTAAAAAAGATATGCCAATAGGTATTTTGGTTTCATTAGCTATATGTACAGTGTTGTATGTGTTATTTGGCCATGTACTAACCGGTATAGCTAATTATAAAGAATTTGCAGGCCCGGGTAAAGAGGCATCAGTAGCCTATACTATTGAAACATATATGCACGGCTATCATTGGTTGTCGCTTTTAGTTACTGTAGCTATTTTATTCGGATTTTCATCGGTTATACTGGTAATGCTTTTAGGCCAGTCAAGGGTATTCTACTCAATGTCGAAAGATGGGTTGATCTGGCCTGTATTTTCTGCATTGCACCCTAAATTCAAAACACCATATAAATCAAATCTTATATTCCTGCTATTTGTGGGGCTTTTTGCCGCGTTTGTTCCGGGTGATATTGTAGGTAATATGACCAGTATAGGTACATTATTTGCCTTTGTACTGGTATGTATTGGTGTAATGGTAATGCGTAAATCTGATCCAAATACACCACGCCCGTTCAGAACACCGTGGGTGCCATTTGTACCTATATTAGGTGCAGTTGTTTGTGTGCTCATGATGGCTGGATTAGGTGAGGACAACTGGCTGCGTTTAATTATATGGATGGCAATAGGCTTTGTAATTTACTTTGCTTATAGTAAGAAACATTCGTTAATAAGGAAGGGTATTGTAAATCTTCCGAAAGATCCACCGGCTCCGATTATACATGATTAAATGACATTGTAAAAGGCTCCGATTTTTCGGAGCCTTTTTTTTGATATTATTATTATCATCTTTATATATTATTTGACTGCAACCTTGTAACGCTATGCACCCATTAATTTTCAGAGAAATATTATCGGTAACGATGATCCTGTTCGCGATCATTGATATACTCGGAGCTATACCCATAATTATTGAAATGCGCCAGCGCGTAGGGCACATTGAATCGGAAAAAGCGAGTATAGCGGTGCTGGTGCTAATGGTAGTATTTTTATTTGTAGGTGATAAATTACTGGATATTATAGGGCTTGATGTATCATCATTTGCAATAGCCGGTTCATTGGTTATTTTTATTATAGCAATGGAGATGATATTAGGCGTAAAATTTTTTAATGAAGAAATGCCCGAAACAGTATCTATTGTTCCGCTTGCCTTCCCGCTTATTGCCGGTGCGGGAACCATGACCACCCTTTTATCTCTTAAATCGCAATATCAAACCCAGGATATATTGATAGGCATTGTGCTTAACACCATGTTTGTATACCTGGTATTAAAGAATGTAAAATGGCTCGAACGCCTATTTGGTAAAACGGGTATCAATATTTTGCGTAAGGCATTCGGGATAATCTTATTGGCTATAGCTATAAAATTATTCAGGAGTAATACGCATTTGTAACAGGTGGGATCTTTAATTTTATTTTTTTTCTTTTCGCTATTCGTGGTTTCCAACTACGGAAAATTATGTTCAGAGACTTAGTCTCTAGTCGAATAATTGTAAAATATGTATAGTTTTTAATACAATAAATTAGGGGGTCACGCCATTTTCTTCTTCAATGTAATAACCGTTATCTCTGGCCATATACCTAATCTGCCAGAAAATGCCAGGAAGCCGAAGCCCCGGTTCACATATAAATAGCGATTTTTTTCATTCGCCAGGCCTGCCCAGTCAAGGTAGCGGTATTGTACAGGGCTCCATCTAAAACCCGCCACTTCCACACCAAATTGCGCACCATGAGTATGACCCGAAAGCGTTAAATGTATCTGCGTAGGGTTAAAACGCACTTTTTCTTCCCAATGAGTAGGGTCATGTGATAATAGGATCTTAAAGGCATCCTTATCTACACCTTTCAAAGCTTTATCAAGATCGCCTATCTGGATAAAGCCCTTACCCCAGTTTTGTACACCTATTAATGATATTTTTTGTCCGTCTTTTTCCAGTACAACGTTCTCATCCAGCAGTAAGCGATAGCCAAGTTCTTGATGGTGTTGTTTCAGCTTGTCAAGATTTGCGGCCTTCTCAGCATCACTATCCCATTGAATATAGTCGCCATAATCATGGTTTCCAAGTATAGAGAATTGGCCGTAAGGAGCTTTTAGCTGTTTAAAATTGTCAAGGTATGGTTCAATTTCCCAGGCAGCGTTATTAACAAGGTCGCCGGTAAATACAAACAGATCACTTTTTTGGGCTTTAGCCAGGTCAATGCCTTTTTGCATCGCTTCAGTATTATCAAAACTACCCGAGTGTATATCTGATATTTGGGTAATGGTAAAGCCGTCAAAGGCATCGGGCAGGTCATCATAATAAATGGTTTGCCTGTGCAGTTTATAATCGTATTTGCCTTTTACCATAGCATAAATAAAGCTGGTAAACGGAAAAGCAGCTGCTAAAATGGCCAGCTCGCTTATAAACTTGCGCCTTGAAGGGAAGAAAGGTTCATTTGTTTTAGTGCCGGAGTTGGTTATACCATGTATAAGGCCGTAAATGAACCGGCCCAGATCGCCAAGCGAAAGCACGATGACAAAAAACAGCTTAGTAATAAAAAGAGTAATGAAAAAACTGAGCATATACTCATGAAAAGGGGTCATCCCCCGGGCGTGACTAAAACTGCCTAACCCCGCTATGAATACAACCGTAACCCCAACTGATATAATAAGGTATCCCCAAATAACAACCTGGCGTAACCGTACCGACTGCCAATCGTTGGTAAATGTTTTCAAGCCCGAAAAAACATACCAGTCGAGCAGCAGGCTAATAGCTGCTATAATTAAAAATACGATGAGGAAACCGCGTCCGTGCATAAATGAATTATATAAGCCTGCAATTTAAAAAAGGAAAAATAATTATAGCGTAAAATTCAGGTTATGAAAGTAATAAAATAGCTATAAACAAAACAGCCCTGCTGTTTAGCAAGGCTGTTTATATATTAGCGGTAATAGTAGTGATGATGTCTGTAGTAACGATGATCATAATGGTGGTGATGGTAGTAGTAGCCGCCTCCGCCAATTCGTGCTCTTACAACAACTTGCGCCATTGCGCTTCCAAAGGTAAATGCCATTACTAAGGCAAGTACCATGATTTTTAGATATTTCATAGATGTGGTTTTTATTATGTTTATTATATGTAGATTAAATATTTGATATTAATGGTTATAATTATCATGGTGATCATTATTGTATCCATGGTCATCATGATGATGACGTTGCTGATACTCAACCGAGCAGCTTGAAATTGCTACCGACGCAAATATCAGCAAGGCAATTATTTTTATTGTGTAGTTTTTCATGGTAGGTAAATGTTAATGTTGTTTAGAGTTATTCAAATATTGGACCAAAAATTTATTGAGGGTTTTTAACAGTATAAATGTTACACAAGGGTGGTGCATTTTTTGATAGTTATGATGTAATTTAGTTTACATCATAATATTAAAAAATGAAAAAAATAATTTTTGTAGCTACTATCTTATTTAGCATCTTATTTTTCACCAAAGCTGATGCACAGATAAGTATAAGTATTAACATTGGCAGCCAGCCAATATGGGGGCCTACAGGCTATGACCATGTGGATTATTATTATTTTCCGGATATTGGTTGTTATTATTATGTTCCCCAGCGCATGTTTATTTACCCGAGAGGTTCACAGTGGATATATGCATCGTCATTACCACCACAGTACAGCACATATAATTTATATACAGGGTATAAAGTAGTGCTTAATGGAGTACACAAGCCTTATTTACAAAACAGCATTTACCGCAGCAGGTATTCGTCTTATAGAGGCCGCAGAGGGCAGGCTGTTATTCGCGACAGCCACGATCCAAAATACAGCAGGCCCCCTGCAAGGCCTCAGCCTAAACCGCAGCCATCGCGCCCGGGAAATGGCGGCCATCCTCAACCCAAACCGCAACCATCAAAACCGGGAAACGGAGGTCATCCACAACCAAAGCCACAACCATCAAAACCAGGAAATGGAGGTCATCCGCAACCAAAGCCACAACCATCAAAACCGGGAAACGGAGGCCATCCACAACCAAAGCCGCAGCCTAAACCTTCGGGCCAATCCGGGAGTAGTAAAAAAGATAATCGTCAACAATAAAACATTAACTATGAGTCAGACTTATGAAGCTTAAAACTTGTAAGTCTGACTTGTTTTGAGTAGGGAATAGATTTCTGGTAATGAGCGTAATATCACTTT
>Ga0302303_10000433_pt1 | contig 34933 bp, 34 predicted proteins | sample III_Palsa_E2_1_FD_194542 | JGI IMG/M metagenome (GOLD analysis project Ga0302303, IMG submission 194542) | Peat permafrost microbial communities from Stordalen Mire near Abisko, Sweden - III_Palsa_E2_1 | ecosystem: Environmental > Terrestrial > Soil > Palsa > Peat permafrost | place: Sweden...
TCGCTTTTACTAACACTACATCCAAATACTGTATAGTTAAAAAGCTGAGAATAGCCAATACAAATATCCATTTGTATTGTAACAAGGCCGTAATATAAGGTGTTATGGCTGTGATAGATTTTAACGACGATAACAACGCATAAATAGCTACCATACCTACTGTGAAAATAACCAGTCCTGTAATGTAATATCTAAGCTCGCTGCTGCGTTTAGTTTCGGCTTGCATCTTACGGGTTACTTTTGCCGAAAAATCGTAAGGAAGCCCTTGCAAGGGCTCTGTTTCCAATACATTAAACAAAAAATCGTAGGCTTTGGCATCGTCACTTACAGGGCCATCCATGTTTTTGATCGTTCTGTTTTCTTCTATCCATTTTTGCAATTCTTCATCATCCATCTTTTTCATAAGCTATCGTTTTTAAGATAAACCTCAATTTTTTGCTTTAACAATTTACGCGCCCTAAACAAGTTGCTCTTAATGGTACCTTCGGGCATGCCGGTAATTTCGCCAATCTCCTCACAAGAGAATTCATTTAAATGATATAATGTAATTACGGTTCGGTAAGCTTCCGGTAATTGTAATATCAATTGTTCTACATAATTGGATACTTCTTTTTTGGTTAACAGCTGTTCGGGGTTATCGTTTGTAAAATGGTAATTCTCTATATCATCAGGATAAGCACCTGTTTGTTCCTTTTTGTATTTCTTTAGATAGTTTATAGCCGTAAAATAAGTTATCTGCGCTATCCAGGTGGATAATTTAGCCTGAAAGTTGAACCTGAACAAGCCCTTATGTATCTTTATAAATACTTCCTGGCAAACATCCTGTACATCATCATCCTGCTTAATCAACCGATTCACCACGAAAAATACGAGGCGTTCATATTGTTTCACCAATAGTTCAAACGCGCGCGTATCGCCATCTAAAATTTTGGTTACAACCTCTTTTTCGTTAAACATATCACATTAGTGTGCATTTAGGTTATCTAAGTTGCAAAAAATAAAAATAAAATAATTGCAACCTAATGCAAATTGCATTTGACTACTGTGTAAAATTTAACCAAATTTAAAAAATATAAGTCATGGATCAGCACATCGCATTTTTTGTCGCAGTAGTAGGCGTAATATTAATTATAGCCTGGGTTATTATCGCATGGTATAACTATCGTTTAAAAAAACGTATTATAGAGTCGGGCCCAATAAATGACGAGGCTATGGGTTTTCTTAAAAACTTATCAGGCACCGGGTTCGAATCACTTAAATGGGGCTGTATTGTATTTTTAGGTGGCCTTGGTCTGGTGGTCATCAACTTTATACCGTATAATTATGGATCATCGTTACCATATGGTTTGGAAGCAATGTTTATTGCCGCCGGCTTTTTAATCTACTACGTTCTTGTTCGCAAACAGCAAAAATCTTAAGCTGTAAACTGTTCCCGGCTTACAATCAGTAAAGCCGGGCTAAAAATCAATTTATTCATCACCTTTTTTGAGCAATTTTTACGATTGAGGGAATCCTATTGCCCAAATTTTAGCCTTATTATCATGAAAAAAATCCTAACCTTCCTGTTAACTGCTTTCTTAATTATTACAGCAGTTAATTATAGCAATGCACAAAGCACTTCGCCCAAAGGCAATATATATGGCAGCATTGCCGACTCAGCAAGTAAAACTCCTGTTGAGTTTGCCACCATCTACCTTAAAACAGATAAAGACAGCCTGGTTAAAACCGGCTTAAGCAATGCCGATGGCAAATTTCAGTTTAGCGGATTGAAAGCAGCAAAGTATAAGCTTACCATTAGTTTTACCGGTTACAGCCATATAACGTCAACCATTGATCTTGCTAAAGATCAAACAAGTAATGTTGGCATTTTTTATTTAGCCAAAAAGACAAAAGTGTTGAGTGAGGTTACCATTACGGCTAATAAACCCATTATTGAGCAAAAAGCAGATCGTATTATTTATGATTTACAAGCCGATCCGGATAGTAAAACCAGCAGCGTTTTAAATATGATCCACAAAATACCTTACCTGTCGCTTGATGCAAATAATAATGTGCTGATGAAGGGTAGCCCCAGCTTTAAAGTACTTATTAATGGAAAGCCATCCGGTATGCTGACCAATAACCTGACCGACATCCTTCGAAGTATGCCTGCATCAACCGTTGTGCGGATAGAGGTAATTACCATACCGCCATCAAAATACGATGCTGAAGGTATGACAGGAATCATCAACATTATCACCACTAAAAAAGTAAATAACGGATATAAGGGTACCGTAAATATTAATGAAAATTTGCCTGCAGGTGGGCCTGGCATTGGTACATCGTTTACCGCACAGGAGGGTAAATTGGGGATAAATACTTATGCTGGGAGTAGTATTTACAACAGCCCTCAAACTACGTTAAGCAATAACCAGGTTACCACCGGTACCAACCCAACCGACTTAAATCAAAGCGGTAACAATAAAAATAACAGCAAAAATGTATATTTTGGTACAGAACTGAGTTATGAGATAGATTCGCTTAACCTGGTATCCGGTAATTTTAATATCAGTGGTTACCGTAACAATGGCTCCAGCAATCAAACATCTAAGCTGGATAGCGCTAACCAAATATTACAGGGTTATGATCTTGCTAACAGCAATCGTGGTAATGGCGGAGGGGTAGATGCAGCTATTAATTACCAACTGGGTTTTAAATCTGATAAAAATAAGCTGCTTACATTTTCGTATCAATACTCTGGCTATGGTAGTAACAGTAATGCGGATATTAATATCAGTAACCCGCTAAACTATACCACACCTGATTACAAACAATACAATAACCAGGATTCAAAAGAGCATACCTTTCAGGTAGACTATACTCAACCCTTGAAAAAAGTGAAAATGGAAGCAGGTGTAAAGGCGATCTTACGTAACAGCAAAAGCAATTTTGAATATCGCTCTTTGGATTCGACCAATAACCAATTTGAGATTGACCCAACAATGGGAAATATGTTTAATTACACCCAAGATGTATTCGGAGCATATAATTCATACCAGTTTAATCTTAAAAAGTGGAGCTTTAGCGGCGGTTTACGCGCGGAGGAAACCTATGTAGATGCCAATTTTATGTCGACTGCATCAACCAGTATTCAAAATTACTTTAATGTAGTGCCTTCTATATCGATCAATAAATCATTCGCTGATAACAGCAGCATCAACTTTGGGTTTAATCAGCGGATCCGCAGGCCAAGTATTTACCGCCTCAATCCATTTGTGGATAGATCGGATCCCGACTTTATTAGTACGGGTAACCCAAATCTTCGCCCGGTAATCATGAATATGATACAGGCAGGTTACAGTAATGGCGGCGGTAAAAAGGTATCGGTATATTTAAGCTCAGATTATATGTTTTTTAATAATCTCGATCTGCAGGTTACCAGCTATAATCCCGTTACCAGGGTGACCAATGCAACCTATGAAAATATCGGTAAAGGCGGTGGTGTGGAGATGAATTTTAACATCAATTATTCGCCTTCAAAACTTTATAATTTAAGCATAAACGGCAATGCGCTCGATCTGTTTGTAAACGGCACCGGTAATGCTTCGGCAGATAAAGTTTATACCATAATGGGGCATGTATCCTTGTCAAATGGATTTAAGTTTAATAACGGTTGGAGCATGAATGTAAATGGCGATTACTACACTAAAACACCTTACTCACTGCAAGGCGAATACAGCGGATATGCAAGTTCATCAGTAAGCGTAAACAAGGAACTGGTGAAGAATAAGCTATATTTCTCAACTGCGATCAATAATCCGTTCACCAAGTATCTTAACAGGGAGTTGGTAACCAGCGGACCTGATTTTATACAAACCGGTTATAATCAGTCATATTTAAGAGGGATAAATTTTAGTATTACTTACAACTTTGGCGGATTAAATAATGACATAAAAAAGAGCCGTACAGGAATTAATAATGATGATGTTTCTAACAAAAAAGGTGGTATGTAATGCATGCAAATTGTTAGCTTTAGTAGTTCATCTTTTGTAGAAAGTGTTTTTAAAAGCTCAAAAAAATGTTTCTATTTGAAGAAATGATCAATCGAAAACTCACCACATCTATTCTGTTATTTAGCTTGTACTGTTCTGCTGCCTTTGGGCAGCAGGTAGTTATAATCAAACTGAAATCAGCATCAAACGCGAAAGTTTCGGTAAACTCGGCACCGTTAAAGTATAATAAGCATATGGCTTTTAGTTTTACGGTGGATGATGGCTACCGCTCGGCTTTTACCTGTGCTTATCCTTTGCTGAATGGCGGCACGGTTAGCAACCCCATTCCCGATGAATATCACAATGATTCAGGTGGCGATGGGCAAACCTCTGCGGGGCTTTTTTATACAGATGGCTGCGGAACTCCAGTCCCTTTCAAAATGGCGGTAGCGCTAAATGCCGGTATTGTTTATGATAAACCTGATAACCGCGCCCGCTTGTCGTGGCCCGAAGTGCAGCAGCTTTATAACTCGGGCTGGGATATTTTAAATCACGGTTATCATCATCTCTCTACATATGGCACTGATTATAATAGCGAAGTGCTTAAAAATTTAGCTTTGGTAAAAGATAAGCTTGGCTTTACCATGACCCAGTTTGTAGTGCCCGGCGGAGAACATGATCCCGGTTATGAACACGATTACGAGCGTGATGCATTTGCATCAGGCGCATTTGCTGTTGCTTCGTATGTAGGTGTTGGGCCAGCCATCAGGGTAGATAAGCCGGTTAATTTAGATAAGATGATTTACGCGCGTGACCTGTTGAGTAGTAATAAGGATAGCGTTAATCTTCGGAATGTTGATAAGCAACTATCTAAGATGGATTCGTTGATGAAGCAGCCATACCCGGTATGGTATAATGCCTTTACACACAATGTAGGTAATGGGAATTTATGGTCGATTAGCTTGATCTACCCGGAATTTAAATATTTGATGACCAGCCTAGCCAATCGATATGGTAAAAATGGCAGCGACGAGTTATGGATGGCCCCATGGCAGCAGGTTTATGAATATGTTTGGTTGAGAGACCATGTTAAGGTCACAACTCATCAAAGCGGTCGTAATGTAACTATCAGGCTCGAAATTCCGGCCATACCGCCTACATTCAGGTATTCAGATATCTCATTACATATAATAACGGATTCAAGGTTTACAGTTAGCCCATCCAGCCAGATAAGCAGCAATAATGGCAATGGTAAACATGATCTGATCAACATTCACCTCAATAAATAATAAGCGATGAAGGCAATAGTAATTACACAACCTGGTGGCCCGGAAGTGTTAAAATTACAGGATTATCCAACTCCGGAACCCGGACCCGAAGAGGTTTTGATAGCGGTAAAAGCAGCCGGACTTAACCGCTCGGATGTTTTTCAGCGGGAAGGAAACTACCCAGCTCCGCCGGGAGTACCTGCTGATATCCCGGGATTAGAATTGGCAGGCGTTGTGGTTAAATGCGGCCCATCGGTTACCATGTGGAAACCTGGCGATAAGGTTTGCGCCTTGGTTGCAGGTGGTGGCTATGCCGAATATGCCGCGGTAAAAGAAGGCCAGTGCTTGCCCGTACCCGAAGGTTTTAGTTTTGCCGATGCTGCCAGTCTGCCCGAAACTGTTTATACGGTATGGTCCAATGTGTTTCAGCGTGGGCGATTAATCGCCGGCGAAAACTTGCTGGTGCATGGCGGTAACAGCGGGATAGGCATTACCGCTATTCAATTAGGTAAATTATTTGGTGCTAAAATATTTGTTACCGTTGGATCGGAAGAAAAGGGTAAAGCATGCCTGGAACTTGGTGCCGATGAGTATGTCAATTACAAAACTCAAAAATTCGAAGAGGTTTTAGCCGACAAAGGTATAGACGTGATACTGGATATGATAGGCGGCGAATACCTGCAAAAAAATATCAAAGTTTTACGCCCCGAAGGACGATTGGTATATATTAATGCGGTAGAAGGTAACCAGGTTGAGTTGGGCCTTTGGCAGATTATGAATAAAAGGCTGACCATTACGGGTAGTACCCTGCGCAGCAGAGATTATCAGTTTAAAAAAGAGTTGACTGATGATATTAAAAAGCATGTTTGGCCATTGATGGATTCCGGTAAATTTAAGCCGGTTATATTTAAAACGTTTCCGCTTGCAGAGGCTGCTGAAGCGCACAAACTCTTAGAAAGCGGTACACACATCGGCAAAATTATTCTAGTTACTAGCGCTGAATAATAGTCAAAATCCGGCTTGCTCATTGATTTGAACAGGCCGGATTGACGGCTTATTTCTTAAAGATACCCGCCATCGTACTTCTCCCATCAGACGTTGTATCGAGGTTTAAGTAATTATGCGGCATGCCTTCGGTTTTTACCGGCACCAGCACTATTTTACCAGTTTTGCCGATGTTTACTTCCTTAATATTAGTAGTAGGTGTTGCAAATAGATGGTCCTGAGCCTCGTTGTAATAACCCAGGTAGTGATCATTACCTGTAATATAAGAATCGCTGATGGTATAGTTTGGCTGGCCGTTTTCGCGGTGCACCATCAGAAAATTACAGTTGGTAACTACATTGTGGTTAAAGGTAAACGGCGCACCTTTAGCACCAAACCATATTGCTGATTCATACGAACCAGAAATAATGGTATAAGTAAGCGAAAACCCATTGATAGAATGGCCCAACACCAATGCGTTTTTACAGTTGTAAAAAATGCAATGCTCTACCTTGATGTTTAACCCATTAGTCCAAAAGGCGCTTTGTATGGGTGCAGAATTTTTCTCGCCAATAAAATAGCATTGCGAAACAGTTAAGCCACTTAAGCTCTCATCTATCCTTCTTATCGGGTAATAATCGTTAACAGCCGGGTTAGGGTTGCCAATAAATTTTATGCCTTTAATGCTCACATTATCTTTTAATATCAGCAGGGCAACACAGTGATTAAATTCATCATTCATATTATTACCGCCAACAGATTGTATAATGGGCATCGAAGCAGGTTGCCAGCTGGCATCATCGGGCATAATGGTTGCCTCAATAGTGTAAGGCATGATATCCTTTTTAGCCAACGCCGTTTTTATGTTGAGCAGGTGGGTTATGGTGTAAAGCCCGGGTGCGAGTTTAATATGGACTACTTGGTGCCCGCTGTAAGTATTGGTAATCGCGATAGCTTTTTCCAGGTTTTTAAGCGGAGAAGTTATGCTGCCGTTGCCATCATCTTTTCCTTTAACAGCATCTACATATAAAGTTTGTGCTTTTACCTGGGTTAGCGCGCAGAATATTATCATCGCGCTCATGAGCATTTTTTTACTGCTGATTGCAGCTTGAAGTTTTTTTAATGTCCTGTACATCTTTTGGTTTTGAAAATTGATTGTAGTGCAAATGTCTGTGTTCAGTTTAAAATGGCCTGTTCAAAGACGTTTCAAATCAGGTTCATTTATTATTAAATAATAGAGCTAGTTGAAAAGCCTATTTTTGCTATATAAATTGATTTAATTACCTTCAATAGCAATGGGGAAAGAAAAACCATACATTATTCTTTGGCGCGAACTGGCTGAGCAAGCGCTCGGCTGGGAGGGAAGCGAGCAATGGAGTAATTATGATTTTGAAAAGCTTAGCGAAATTATCTTCGAAAAAACGAACACCCGCTTAAGCGTATCAACACTAAAAAGGATTTGGGAAAAGGTAAGGTATGATAATTCGCCTACCGTTATTACCCTTAACGCGCTTGCCCGGTTTTTAGATTTGGCTGATTGGCGGGCATTTAAAAAGCAGGCTGATGATAACAGCGTAATTGTTTCCAAAGCATCGCCGATTAAAAGAAAATTCTTCAAAATAGCCTTTAAGCCTGTTTATGTTGTTTTAGTTTTGGCATTGATAATAATTACTAGTATTGGCTTAATACTGATTAAGCATAATAACGATAACGATATCAAAGTTTCCTTCAAAAGCCGTGTCATCAGCGACAAAATGCCTAATTCGGTAGTTTTTGATTATTCGGTGAGCGGGAGCGCTGTTAATAACGTGATGATACAGCAAAGTTGGGATACCGCGAGAAGAGAATTGGTGCCGGTTGCCGGTCATCAGCATACTTCCATCTATTATTACCCCGGCTATTTTAATGCTAAATTGGTTGTTAATGGTATGATCAAAGCGCAACATCCGGTATTTATTAAAACCAACGGCTGGATGGGAATTCTTGTTAAGAAGCCAGTTCCTGCATATCTTGATAGTAGCACAATCCGCCTGCCGAATGCGTTAGGTATTACCATTGCAAAGTATGCCGAGGTAAATCAAAGCCCGGTATTCAATGGTTCGTGGGTTTATTTTTATAATGTGCGTGATTTTAAAGATCTGGATGGGACTGATTTTGATTTTAAAACTACGCTGAAAAATACTTCTTCGCCTGCTGAGTCTTCCTGTCGAAATGTGACCGTAGAGATTTTAGGAACTAACGATGCAATTAAAATCCCTTTGGCTGATATGGGGTGTATTGCCAATTTAAATTTAAGTATAGGCAACAGACAGGTTTATGGTAAAGAAAATGATCTGAGTGCCTTTGGCTGCGATTTTACTAATTACCAGCAACTGGAGTTTAAATTGAACAATAAACACTTTATAGTTAAATTAAATAACAAGCAAATATTCGCGACTGCAATTAATGAGAATATCGGTCAGATCAAAGGTATATGCATAGGTTTTGAAGGTGCGGGTGAAATAAAAAATATTGTTTTAGGTAATCAAAAAGGCATAATCTATAAAGAATATTTTTCAACTCGTGATTAATGCAACTAGATTATTGGCTTGATAATTGCCAATATCTGTGTAAAAAAAATTATGAGCACCTTGTTTGTAGTCGATGACAATAAAATGGATCAATATATCATAAAATTCAACCTGATAAAAAATCCTGTTTTCAATAAAGTATCTTATTATAACGGTGGCTTACCTTTAATTGATTATTTAGTTAAGCATCAAAATAACAGTGAAAATTTACCTGATGCTATTTTTCTGGATTTGAGTATGCCCGAGTATGATGGCTGGGAAGTGTTGGATGCGCTGGCTATTATTTATCCTATGTTGTCAAAAAAGATCAGTGTGTACATAGTTTCGGCCTCTATATTCAATAAAGATATCGTTCGTGCCCAAAATTATTATTTTGTGAAAAGCTTTATTTCCAAGCCATTTACCGGCGATAATTTAATTTCAATTTCGCGGGATATGCACAATATGTCTGCTTAAAAATAGTTCAAATTATAAAGAAAGGCTGATCTACTTAAATAGATCAGCCTTTCTTGCTTATAATCAATGTTATAAAGCTTATTTCTTTGCTTCTTCTTTAGCTTTTGGCACTGCTGCTTTTGCCTGTTTAGCTTTTGCTGCTGGTTTTGTAGCTTCAGCCTTTGGTGCTGCCGGTTTTTCTGTAGCTGCTTTTACTTCAGGGGCTTTAGTTACTTCCTTTTTAGCGACAACTGGTTTTGCAGGTGCTTCGGCTGTTTTTGTTTTTGCAGGAGCTTTTGCTTCTTTAGGCTTTTCTGCTTCAGCAGGTTTAGCTAATTTTAGTTCTTCAGCTATTTTTTTAGCCAATTTGTTTGACTTTTTCTGGAACTTTTTGGTCAGCTTAGTTTCGTCCTGTCCAAATTTTGATGCGATTGCTTTTACTGTTGCGATCAGGCGTTGTTGTATATCCAGTTTCGCGGTTTTACGTGCCGACTTAACAGGAGATTTTTGTTTTGGTTGTTTCATAAAATTTTGTGTGACAAATGTATAGGAATATAATGTGAAGTTAATATTATGTTTATGTTAACTATCTATATTCGACTTAACATGAACAAAAAGAATACAGTTTTTATTATATACCCCAAAATTATACTTAATTAAGCATTCGGCATAATAAACTATCTTTGCGCAAATGCACATAAGCGCCGCATGTTAGAGATTTTATATAGGGATGAGCATTTAATTGCTATAAATAAGCCACACGATCTGTTAGTTCACCGTTCATCAATTGCTGCCGATGTGCAAGAATTTGCATTACAATTGTTACGTGACCAAGTGGGGCAATGGGTAAACCCGGTCCATCGTTTGGATAGAAAGACCGCAGGGGTTTTGCTGTTTGCTTTTAACAAAGAAGCCGAAATAGCCATGCATCAGCAGTTTGCCGAAAATAAAGTGCAGAAAAAATACCTCGCTATTGTACGTGGGCATACGCCTGATAGCGAAGATATTGATTACGCGCTGCGAAAAGAAAACGGGACTTTACAGGATGCCTTTACAAGTTACGTTACTTTAAATCGTGCCGAAATTGATGTGCCATTAGGCTCGCATCCCACATCACGGTATTCGATGATTGAGGTTACGCCGTCAACCGGTCGTATGCACCAGATCAGGAAACATATGGCGCATATATCTCATCCTATCATTGCCGATCGTACCCATGGCTGCAATAAGCAAAATCGCTTTTTTAAAGCTAACTGGGAGATGACTACCATGCTGCTGCATGCATCAAAACTATCATTCATCCATCCAATTACCGGAGAGCAGGTAAATATCGAAGCAGAATTACAACCTGAATTTAAGCGCGTTATGGCTTTAATGAGCTGGTAAGCCTTATTTGAACCTTCTAAACCTAAACAAAAAAACTTTCACCCTGTTATTTATATATGAATACTACTTTACACTACGCCTTAAATTTAAATGGTGACGAACAAAATGTTACCATCACTCCCGCAAACAAAATTGAACAAAACGATTATTTATTAAGCAGGGGCGAGCTATTACTAGGCGATATTAAATTTGAAGAGGATTATTGGATCTATAGTGGTACATGCGAGTTTACCCGCGACGAACTGATTGCCATAGCCGATTTTATAAAAGTTAACCAGGAAAACTATCCAGCCAATAGTAATAATTGATTCTTTACTGTCGGAAAAAATCCTGCTATATTTATCCCATGATCTATATCATCAAATTATAATTACATGGAAGAGATAGAGGATTTTTCTGAAAAGATTCATGAGCAAAGCGATGAGCACGCGCATGAAATACTACATCACGGCGAGAATAAAGAAAAATGGGTAATGTATGTTGCGCTCTCGACGGCTGTAATTGCTGTTTTAGCGGCTATTACAGGGCTTTTAGCAGGCAACCATGCTGATGATGCCATGCTTACCCAAATCCATGCCTCAGACCAGTGGGCATTTTACCAGGCAAAAGGTATAAAAGCCGAATTACTTACCTCAACCGATCATGTGCTGGTAGTGATGGGCAAACAATCAGACACGGTGGATGCGAAAAAGATAGCCAAATACAAGCAACAGCAACAAGAGATCATGCAAAAGGCAACCGAGTATCAAAAAGAATCGGATGTGCATGTTGAACGGCACGATGTGCTGGCGCGTGGGGTTACACTTTTCCAGGCCTCTATTGCTATTGGCGCTATCGCTATTATCACCAGGCGTAGGCCTTTGTGGTTTGTGAGTTTAACCTTTGCGGCTATTGGTTTATTCTTCTTGTTGCAAGAGCTTTTCTTCTTGCATTAACGCATTAAGTTCATTCTACGGGATTGTAATCGTTACCTTTGCATTTCTAAGCAGAGCAAATGATAAAACAGGTACTGGAGAATTTAAAGATAAGCGCGCTAAACGAAATGCAGCATGCCGCGTTAAATGCTGACAAGCGAAGCGACGTTATTTTGCTTGCCCCAACGGGCTCCGGTAAAACACTTGCGTTTTTATTGCCTCTGCTGGATAATTTGGACGCTAACGTTCCATTTGTTCAGGCATTAATATTAGTGCCTTCACGCGAGCTTGCTTTGCAAATAGAGCAGGTATTTAAAGCCATGGGCAATGGCATTAAAGTTAATTGCTGTTACGGTGGCCACTCTACCAAAATCGAAAGTAATAACCTATCGCAGCCACCAGCTTTGCTGATAGGCACGCCCGGCCGTATTGCACACCATTTAAGGCGCGAAACATTTAGTACCGATAAGATTACCACATTAATACTGGATGAATTTGATAAAGCGTTAGAATTCGGTTTTCAGGAGGATATGTCGTATATCATCAGGCAATTACATTCGCTAAAAAAACGGGTGTTAACTTCGGCCACGCAAATGCAGGATATCCCGGCGTTTACGGGTGTAAAACATCCGGTGGAGCTGAATTTCCTACGTAATAAATCAAATACACCTGATTTGAAGTTGAAAGCGGTAATAGCCGATGCCGCAGATAAGTTGGATGTGCTGTTCTCCTTAGTTTGCAAGATAGGTAACGAAGCTACTTTGATATTTTGTAATCATCGTGATGCTGTGGAACGCATAAGCGAATTGTTATGGCACCAGGGCTTAATGCATGATATTTTTCATGGCGGGATGGAGCAGGAAGATCGGGAACGGGCGTTACTAAAATTTAGGAATGGTAGTCACCGTTTGCTAATCACTACCGATTTGGCATCACGCGGGCTGGATATCCCGGAAATTGAGCATATCATCCATTACCAGTTGCCGCATAACGAGGAGGCTTTTACGCATCGTAATGGCCGTACGGCACGTATGCACGCTAAAGGTACGTCGTACCTGATCCTTGCACCTGATGAATTGCCATCGTACTTAAAATCGGTTCCTGAGATAGAGGAGTTACCTGCTATAAACATCCTGCCGAAATCATCTCCATGGGAAACGCTGTACATCGCCGCCGGCAAAAAAGATAAAGTAAACAAAATAGATATAGTTGGCCTTTTGTTAAAGAAAGGCGAATTGGAAAAAGACGATGTTGGTTTGATTGAAGTGTTAGACCATACATCATATGCCGCGGTAAAAAGCAATAAAATTGCAAAGGTGGTAAACCTGATAAAAACCGAGAAAATCAAAAATAAAAAGGTTAAAATTGAGATTTCAAGATAAATAATATATGAGCAACAATGATATTATGAAAAAGCTTAGGGTAGCCCTTAAGTTTACCGATGATGACATTATTGAGGTACTACAACTCGCCGATTTCAGGATCACAAAAACTGAGTTGGGCGCAATCTTCCGTAAAGAGGACCACCCCAACTTTAAACCCTGCGGCGATCAGATATTACGTAACTTTTTAAATGGCCTCATCATTTACAAACGCGGCCCAAAAGCAGGTTAATGTCCTGAGCTACTAACTGCCGAAGATAGCTTTAGCTGGCCGCTTTTTATTTCGCGTTGTTGCTCTAAGGTAAACGATTCACGGCCACCAAAATCCTGTACCCAATAGTTATGGTTTTCGGCAACACCGATCTCTTTAAACTGAGGATTAAGCAGGTTTTTGCAATGGCCCGGGCTTTTAAGCCAGCCGTCCATCACTTCGGTAATGTTGTTTTGGCCAAAGGCTATGTTTTCGCCAATGGCAAAGCTTTTAAATCCTTTAAAAATATACCCAGCAAAAACTATCCGGTCTTCCATACTGCGGCCATCCTTGCTGGTATGGCTAAAATAGTTATTGTTCGACATATCCCAGGCATGGCCTTGCGCGGCTTTCTCTAAATCATCGTTCCAAACTAAAGGTGGGGCTGGTGGCATTGGCGTAGTGCCGCAAGTGCAGCCAGTTTCACGTACATGGTTAATTTGTTTTAAAAACTCGCGCTTAAATTCGGGAGTGCCGGTTTGCTGGGCGTATGCATTAACTCCAGTTAAGCAAGCCAAAGTAAATAAACTGCTTATAATCAATCTTCTCATATCGCATTGTTTGACTATAAAAAACCGCAGAAGTTTAATTTGGTTGAGGTTACTTGCGTTTACGGCGTTTGTAAATCAGCATCACAAAAACAGCGATTAGTACGATGCCAATCAGCAATACTATAACAAGGCTATTTTCTTTGCTGAGTTTGCTTTGTAAACGCGCCTGTTGCTGGTTAAATACACTTTTTTTTTGCGTTGGATTGAATCCTGTGCCATAGCAACTTTAGCATCATCGCCACGGGTTATGCTGTCAAGTATCGCGTCGTGTCTTTTTAAAGCTATATCAGCCTTATCATAAAGCTTCATATTGTTATACAGCGTAACATAGCCCATCTGCACATCCGATTCGGTTTTGGACATGTGATTGGCTGATGATAGCTTTAAAGCTTCGTTTAAATCGCGCATAGCAAGGCTGTAATCTTGTATATCGGTTTTGATGAGGGATAACTCCAATAGAGAAGCTATGATATTGGGTACATCATTTTTTGCCCTCGAAAGCGTATTAGATTGTAATATGAACCATTTTGCCTGGGTGAATTTCTTTTCTGAGCGATAAGCCCTGGCCAAATTATCAAAGCTTAAACGTAAACCTGTAGTATCATTATATTTTGAATAGTAATGGATAGCCTTTAGTGTATAACCTATTGCATTCTCTTCATAAATGTATCTTTCACGTTTGCTGCTGATGGTATCGTAATTAAGATAGGTACCTGCAATTTGGGTATATAATGGAGCTTTTAATGAATCGCTGGTAACGGCAACTTGTTGTTTTAAGCTATCGATATTAACCGGCGCAGCCGACAATTTTGATATGCCTAACACGATAAAAACTGATATTGTAAGTAGTATCTTCATATAAACAGGTCCTAAATATATTTACTATATTCAAATAACATGCCCATTTATAATATAATTAACCCTGCCTTAGGTAAGGCAAATATTATGAGTTAAATAGCTGGTAGTGAGACGAAAAATGTGGATAACTATTTGTTTTCCACATGCCGGAAATGGTGTGTTAAAATGGATGATGGTACTAAAAATAGTACAGTGTTTGCAATGTGTAAACTAACTGATAACAGCTTCGTACTTATCCAACAGTCGTTGGATAAATTTACTGCGGATAATGAGGTTAAACAGGTTAATACCTATGGTAGCGGTAATTATTCCGGCAATAACATCAACTACATAATGGTGGCTTGCATATACAGCGGTAAACCATATACCCAGCATTACAAGAATAAATACAGCATTAATCCACTTAAGGCGATTTTTAAAGCTGTAGTAAACTACAATAACCGGGTACGCCGAGTGTAGGGACGGCATCGCCGCAAAAACATTTGATCCTTTTGCGTAAATGGATTTAAATAAGGTGATGTTAAAATAACTATCGAACCTGGATAGGCCGCCAGTGCTACCCATGGTTAATGGGTGAAAAGTAAAGCCATGTGTTTGTACGTACCATGGTGGTGCAGCAGGGTAGAGGTAATAAACTACAAAACCCAATAGGTTTACCAGCAAAAAAGTGAAAGCAAAATACAGGAACTGCCTTTTGTTGTTAAAGAAGAGGTACGCTGCGAATGATAATGGTACGGGTATCCAGCATAAATAAAATAACCCACCAACTATATTTAAAAAGGTTGTGCTTTTTATCCGCAGGTATTCATTAGGGGTGAGTATTTTACCATTGAGGTTGATACCGAAAAGATGCTTTTCGAAATGGTAAAGATCAGCAATGTGTACTGCCGTGTAATTGTAGTTGGGAAATGCTTTCATGTAATCGAAGATCACCCAGTAAAAAATAAAAATGGAAAAGCCCAGGATAAACTTGCGGGTAATGGCCGACAAATAAAACATGATATTAAATATAAATACCAATGTAAGCTGGTCGGATTTATAGCCTACCAAAAAAGATGACAGCAAAAGGTACGCTACAGAAACAAGCGAAACAATTGCTATTGATTTTAAATTTACCTTAACGCTATTATCAATAGCCCCCATTACGCTATTTTTTTATAAAATCTGAACGGAATATTTTATCCCAAAAGGGAGAACTTACACCATAACCTTTTGCGGGGTCCTGGTAATGGTGCAGCATATGGTGTTGTTTGATTGCTTTCCAGATTTTACCTTTAAAGTTAAAATGATGTATAGCGTAGTGCGATATATCATAAAATAAATAACCTAAAATAAAGCCCGGGAAAAAACCAAAAATGTAGTTAACGGGTAATATAGCTTTAAACAAAAAGAAAAATCCTGTTGCCAGCGGAATGCTAACAGATGGGGGTAATACAAGCCTTTTTGCATCGCTTGGATAATCGTGGTGTACACCATGAAATATAAAGTGTAAACGCATTGCCCATGGCTTATCAGGCGGCATGTAATGGAATACAAAGCGATGCATTACATATTCAACAAAAGTCCACACGAACAAACCGAGTGCAAAATATTCGATAGATGGAAGTATGCCTAATGAAAGCTCAAAGCATTTGTATATGCAAAAACCAATAACAGGTATAAAAATAAATAAAGGTACAGTAAAATGAACCTTCGACAAGCTCTCAAAAAGATCGCTTTTGAACATCCTTACTGATTCCTCTGAATTGGATACAAATTTTTTTGCCATAGTGCATCAGGGTTTAAAATGGTGAGATTTCTCTGCCTGTTTATAAAACTTATTAATCAATGTTAAGTTAATCCTAAAAAATTAACCAGTTACAATTTTACTAAAGTTTTTTTGAAGTATGAATTGCTTAGTTTAATTATTGCTAAGATATGATATTTTATAACGCCTAAGTTCATCAATATGATAAACGCATTAGTGGGTTATAAAATATATTATTTATTGTTTTTTTCCATCTCTTCGATGGATTTTTTGGACCCCATCAATCTATTATAGGCTGTAATATTGGTTAATATAGCCATCACAGTAATTGGTATGGTAAATATAGACATGGTTTCGAAAACATGGAACTTGATACCGGGCAGGTATAATTTGTAATCGCCGCCCATGTATAACGATGCTACGCCGCAAATTATCGCGAAAACGCCAATCGTTATAACACGCTCCGGGCGTTGCATTAAACCACCGCTGCATTCAATGCCTAAACCTTCGGCACGGGCACGCACATAGCTTACCATCATTGACCCCATCAGGGCAATAAAAGCAAATATGGAGCTTAGGAAATAGTGATGCGCGACAAGATAGTAACAGATGCCCAGGAACATGATCTGTTCGCTGTATCGGTCCAAAACCGAATCATATAAGGCACCGAAGGTTGATTTCATATTGCCTAAACGGGCTACCTGCCCATCAAGCATATCAAATAAACCGGCAAATAGTATTAATGCGCCTGCCCAACCAATGTAAGTAAGGTCGCCGCGGTTACCTTTTTCGCCACCGATGATAAATATTACAGCTACACCAATATTCAGCACGAAGCCTATGGTGGTTACAGCGTTAGGCGTTAAGCCTAATTTTATTAATACCTTAACAAAAGGATCAATAACCTTGTAAATACCTAATTGGATATTTTTACGTGCCGAAGTTTGCTGTTCCATTAATTTATGAGACAATGTAAGATTGTTTTATTTAAAAATCAAATTGTACTAATACACGAATACCGTATTTAGCTACTTCCGGGTTATCCAGGTAAGTAAACCTTCTAACAAAGTCAACGCGTACAAATTTAAAGATATTTTCGATACCAACACTCGCTTCAATGTATGGTGTACTGCCCAGTGCATAGGTGATAGGCCGGCCATCAGGATAAAGCGGGTACTGGTATAAATTAGAGTGTAAATACGGATTATTTTCATCAGTAACACCACCCCAAATGCCTTTAAATGAAGCTACCTCGCGCCATTTTAACTTGTTAAACAATGGTATCTTGTTAAAAAAGAATCCCTGGAAATGCTGATCGATATTGATACTTTCATAATGATCACCAACAAACTCCAAAAAGTTCATTAAGTTGTATGAGTACAGGTCATATGCGTAAGTTTGATTCGCCCTGAATATATTTAACAGAGGATAAGGCACCTGCCCGAATATTTTTCCGGCTTCAACCCTAACATCGGCAAAACCAAACTGCGACTCGTAAACCCGTTTATCAATTTGTAAATGTAGTTTTTGATAAGCGTAACTACTGTTAAATACGTCTTTTAAGCCTTGTGTATAATCTGCCTCAAAAATTGGGGATGGGTTTGGAATAGGTATACGATAAATTTTACCCTGGTAAAACTGCTCATTTGGTGCGTACCGCAATTGTAGGTTAACTTCTGATGTTGTTAAATCCTGTATGTTGTTAAATACATTATTTTGGTCGTTTAAGAATGTTAACGAACCTGCCGGTGACTGCGTACGATTTGTAAACGTTAAATTATAGGAGAAATGATCGTCGAACTCGTGATCGTAGTTAAGTTTATAAAACTCATTGTATAAATATTTGTCGTTGTTACCCCGTTTAAAGGATAATAAGAAGTTATCTTCCTCAACAAACTGTAAATCTTCGCCCGGGATGGTCACATCTTTTTGATAACTGGCCCTGATATAGTTTTGCGGAAATTTATAGATGGATTTATCGTTAAGCGAATAGGTAGCACTTAAAAAGTACTTCCATTTTTGATCTCTAAAACCGTATGCCGCATAGGTTTCAAAATAGTAACGCGTGCTTAACTCAGGTGTGGTACGCCCACCTAAACGTAAGCGTAAACCTTCAACCGGGTTAAAACTGTAAAAAGTATTGGTTGGGCCAACTTCAAACCAGCCAAAACCTTTGTAGCCGGCAAGTAATAGCGTAGCAATATCCACTGTTCTTTTAAACGATGGCATGTTTTTTAGGCTATCGATGTTTTTATAAACCTTGCCTTCGGCGGTGGTTAATGTATCTAAACGGTTGTGTGACCAATATTGGTCGCTGCGGTTTGATGAATTTTCTAACTCAGTAACCTCATTACCACTATATACACTATCAGGTGCAGGCGTATTAACTTTGTAATCGCTGAAGGTAATTGTCCTTGAACCATATAAACCGCCATCCTTATTTTTGTTAAAACCAAAATTAGCAATTAGGTTGCTTCTGCTTAAATGGTAACGGCCATCAGGGTTTTCTTCAAAGGTAAGATCACAATTTAACTCCTTTACAAAGTTTAGATTGATGTTTTTATTGGCATACAATCTTGCTTTTTGTACGGCATAATTACCATCAAGGGTGATGTAAATCTTACCCATAAAAAGTAAATCGGTAGTGTTACGTGGTGTAAAACTAAGCTCAACCACTTTTTTACCGTCAACCTCTAGCGTATCCGTAATAAAATATTTATACAGGGTAGGGGCACCGTTTGCAATTGGACTTAAGAAGTTGTTAGTCATTAAAAATATGCTGTTCTGATAAATATCAATATCAGCATACATATGCTTAAAGTAGTTGCTTAAGCCTTCACCATCAACTGCTGCGCCAAAATCCACCTTTTTTTGCGCGAGTATATTAGTTTTGGTTTTTACCGGAGATTTGCGGTAATATACCTGGGCCAATTTTTCATCCAGGTAAACAGGAAGTAATGATTTACCGGGCACCGATGTGCTATCGCGGTTATCAATAATGAATTTATATTTTTTAAAGAATTTTTTTTCGCCTAATTTATCAGATACATTGGCAAATGAGAATACCATTTTATCATATTCCTTATATTGTACGTAAGGATATGAAGTAGGTCTGTTAGCTTCTTTATGCGCTATAACTTGTCTTATCAATTCAACGGCAGGATTACCTTTATTACGATATTTCGGCTTTTTAGCAGCCTTAATGGTAACCGTGTTTAATTGCTGCGATTGTGGAAATAATCGTGCGTTTACAGTTTGCGTTGTACCGGCAACAATAGATAAGAGTGCATCCTTATAGCCAACAAATGATACTCTTATATGATCAACGGTTTGTGTAGTGCTGATGCTGTACTTACCATGGCTATCGGTATTTGCACCTATAGATGTACCTGCAAAAGTTACGGTCACATATGATAAAGGTTTTTTTGTAGAAGCATCTGTTACAGTACCGTTTACAATAGTCGTATTTTGTGCCAATACAATATTTGTAAAGAACAAAAGTAGTGCTGAAAAAAATAACCTTTTAAGTAAGTAATTATTATCCATGTATTTAATGCAATTGTGCAAACCGATTTTTGTTTTAAAAAACTATCAAGTATTTTATAAAATGCAGTAATTGTTTGCATTTTATAAAAAACGTTTTAAAAGTGATATTGATATAATAACCAATCGAGTTACGATGATACCTCTCTATCAGTTTTAATAATAGCATAAAACAGATGCTGTATTAATTCTGTGCAAAGTTAATTAATCGTTTGATTAAATTTGATAGTTGGGTGGAAATAACTTGCGATATTGTGTAGTCTAAGGGTCAAAAAAAGTAGTAATAATATTATTAATCAGGCTAAATAGGTGCCTCTTAATAATTTATGCAAACACGAATTTTTTCTGGAGGAAGTAATTATAGCCTATACCTACAACAATGGCTACAATAATTTTCGATATAAAATAGCTCACACCAAAATAATGGGTAACTATAAAAACACCTGTAGTAGTTAGCAACATATTGCCTCCCCAGGTTATTAAATATTTTATAAGCTGCAAAGGCACGCCTTTATGTCGGCCATCAAAAACCCAACGTCTGCCTAAAGCAAAGTTGGTTGCACCACCAATAACTGTACCAGTGAAACTGGCCGCTAAATACCAAAATCCTAAAAACTCTTTGCAAATAACAGTAGTTAGCAGATCAAAGGCGGTTGAAATAATAGATGAGGCTTGCGCCTTTATAAAAGTAGTTGACATTAAAATAGTTTAAGTGCTACAACGGCCTGCATTAATACATTAGTGTATACCCCGGCAAGCACATCATCAGCCATTACGCCCCAACCACCATGAAAATTTTCCATTTCACGTATAAAAAGTGGTTTTTTGATATCAAAGAAGCGGAAAAGAATTAGTGAACATAACACGTATTTTACATTCACCGGTAAAAAAAGCAATCCGAAACACATGCCTGCAACTTCATCAATTACTACACGCTGGTGGTCCTTACCCCATAAGGGTTCTACTTTATTACCGGCCCAAATGCCTAAAAATGTAATAAGGATAGTGATGATAACTGAGAGCAGGGCCGGTGGATAACCACCAGCCCAACATAAGTACCAGCAAATACAACATGCAACAGCCGCAACTGTGCCCGCGCCTTTGCCAATATACCCTATGCCCAGGCTGGTAGCGCTCAGTTTAAAAAATAACATTCTTATAATACGTCAACCAATTCCTGGTAGTAATCTAAACCCAGGTGAGTGATCAAATCTTCGCCCATCATGTGGCGTAGTGTATTTTGCAGTTTCATTAACTGTTTAAAAATATCGTTTTCTGCAGGTAAACCCGGTGCAGTTTGTGGTGATTTTAAATAGAATGATAACCACTCCTGTACACCGCTCATGTTAGCACGTTTTGCCAAATCTATAAATAAGGCTAGATCTAAAGCAATAGGTGCCGCCAGGATAGAATCGCGGCAAAGGAAGTTGATTTTGATCTGCATTTTGTAGCCTAACCAGCCAAAAATGTCAATGTTATCCCAGCTTTCTTTGTTATCGCCGTGTGGCGGATAGTAATTGATACGTATTTTGTGGTACAGATCACCGTATAATTCAGGGTTTCTCTCAGGCTGCAGGATATCTTCTAACACACCTAATTTTGAAACTTCCTTAGTTTTAAAGTTATCCGGATCATCTAATACTAATCCATCACGATTGCCTAAAATATTGGTTGAGAACCAGCCAGAAACACCTAATGAACGTGCAGCCAAACCTGGAGCCAATATTGTTTTCATTAAAGTTTGACCAGTTTTAAAGTCTTTACCTGCAATAGGCGTGTTGGTTTGCTTAGCAAGTTCAACCAAAGCAGGGGTATCAACTGTTAAATTTGGAGCACCGTTTACATATGGGATACCCATTTTTAACGCCGCGTAAGCGTATATCATACTTGGAGAGATCAGCTTATCATCATCTAACAATGCTTGCTCAAAAGCAGCTACTGTTTCGTGAATTGCTGATGTTTCGTAGTATATTTCAGTTGATCCGCACCAGATTAAAACAATACGATCACAACCATTTGTTTCTTTAAAGTCTTTAATATCCTGCATTACTTGCTGAGCCAGCTCGTAACGGGTACCTTCTTTAATGTGGGTGCCAATCAGGTTTTTAGCATAGTTTTTATCAAAAGCGGCTTTCATCGGAACGATTTTTTCCAGGCCGTCTTTTACTTTGTTTAACAGGCTTTCTTCAAGCACTTTTGCGTGCATAGCAGCTTCGTAAACATTGTCTGAGTAAACATCCCAGCCACCAAAAACAATATCGTTCAAATCAGCAATAGGTACAAATTCCTTAATTTTAGGGTTACGGTTTTCCGTTCTTTTGCCTAAACGTATGTTACCCATTTGTGTTAATGAGCCAATTGGTTGTGATACACCTTTCTTTACAGCTTCAACACCGGCAATCAGTGTAGTAGCCACCGCGCCTAATCCTGGTATTAATATACCAAGCTTTCCTTCCGCAGGTTGAATGTTACTTTTCATTTACTTTGTTTTATGTTATCGTGTTATAGCTAAAGCCATTTATTTGTTTTGTACCAGTTAAGAGTTTCAGTTAAACCGGCATCAAGGTTATATAGGGGGTAATAACCCAGGTCATACTTTGCTTTTTCAATTTCGCATGACCAATTGACTGCCATTAATTCCTGCAATTTCTCAGAATTAAGCACTGCGGCTTTGTTGTTCAAAGAACCGACTTTTTCTGATACAAAAGCTATTAATTTCACAAAATTTACAGGGAGATGAAACTTAACTGTTTTCAAATTTAGTACATTTTTAGCAATTGCAGCTAATTCATACCGGCTATAAAAATTACCATCGCTCAGGTTATAAGTACGTTGATCGCTGGTATACAATGATTTAATGGCTACATGTACCAAATCTTTTACATAAATAAAGCTTAGTTTTTGCTCTTCACCGCCTATATAAGGCTCAATACCAAATTTTAGCTGTTTAAAAAAGATGAATATGTCCTTATCGCGTGGGCCGTAGATGGCTGTTGGCCTTAAAATAGTATAATTTAATGATGATATGCTCTTTAACTTTTCTTCGGCCAACAGCTTGCTTTTGCCATAAGCTGTGATTGGATGCGGTATCGTTTCTTCGGTTATGATACCGGTTAAGGTATTTAATGGGCCAACAGCGGCGAGGCTGCTTATCAATACAAAAGCTTTTAAGTTGATATCAGTTGCTTTGGCTGCTGCTGCAAGATTAAAGGTATACTCGGCATTTATGGTATTATATTCTTCTGCTGAACGCGCGGTTGTTACCCCTGCAGCATGTATGATATAATCATATTGCTTCTCTTTAAGTTCCTTTTTAAGTTCAATCAGGTTGCCTAAATTAGGATACGTATAAGTGATGTTGAAATGCTTAAGATGATCTACCTGGCTGGTTTTGCGTACCGCGACAAAAACATCCAAATTGTTGCTTAAGGCCTCTTCAATTAAATGATAACCAACGAAGCCACTAGCGCCGGTAATTAAAACCCGCTTTTTCATATATCCTTTTCGTAAAGCCTGTACTTTTTATAGGGGTCGCCTTTTATAGCGATGATGGCATTATTAATCAATACATTATTTTCTAATGTCCAACCAGCTTCGGCACATTTAAAACCGCGTTCTTTGTATCGTTTGATAATGGTACCATAAAGGCAAGCTTCGATACCCATTTTGCGATAGCCATCTATTACTCCCAATGCATAAATTCGGATACGTGATATTTTCTTTTTATTAAGCAATAGCTTAAAAATACCGGTAGGCAATAGGCGGCCGCGTTTTATAGTTTTAAATATTTCGTTATAATCAGGTAGTGCTAAGCCAAAACCTACAACTTTTCCATCTTGTTCTGCAAGAATTGCAAATTCAGGGTCGAGAATGAGTTTAAGGTCTTTAGCCAAGTAATCAAACTCCTCATCATTCATCGGCACAAAACCAGCATTCTGATCCCAGGCTGCGTTATACACTTCGCGAAGCTTGATGGTTTCGTTTTTAAAATCTTTAAGATTTACATTACGGATAATGATATTATTACGTTTTAAACGCTCCTGAAGTGTGTTTAATAAACGTACTGATTTATCATCATAGTTTTGGCCTTCCCAGTTCCATGATATCAGGTCGATTTGTTTATCGTAGCCTTGTTTTTCAATCAGGTCAATATAATACGGGGCATTATAGGTATCCATTAAAACCGGCGAACTATCAAATCCTTCAACCAGCAAACCACAAGGCTCATTTGTTGAAAAGTTTACAGGGCCTATAATTTTTTGGGTGACACCTTTGTCTTTCAGCCAGTTTTTAACGGTGCTGAAAAGTTCCGTTGCGACAGCATCGTCATTAATACAATCAAAAAAACCAAAGAACCCGTCGTTACGCTTATTAAATTCGTTGTGCGAATTGTTTAAGATAGCAGCAATACGGCCGGCAATTTTGCCATCCTGGTAGGCGATAAATGCTTGTAGTGAGTTGTGTTTATGAAAAGGGTGCTTGGTTAGCAGGTCCCTTTGGGCGATGAATAATTCGGGAACGTAGTTTGGATCGTTTTTATATAGATCGTGTGGGAAATCTATAAAATCTGCCAGCTCTTTTTTAGAGCTGACAGGAATTATTTCAATCATATTTTTTCTTTAACAGCAGTAACACCTACTTCTTTAAACGCTTTGGTTATCTTTTCAATTGCCTCATCAATTTGCTCAAACGTATGAGTTGCCATTAATGAAAAACGCAGTAAAGATGAATCAGAAGGTACAGCAGGAGAAACAACCGGGTTTACAAAGATGCCTGCTTCTTGCAGATATTTTGTAACAAGGAATGTTTTATCGTTATCACGAACGTAAATAGGCAATATCGGGCTTTCGGTAGGGCCAAGGTCAAAACCTTCTTCCAATAAAAGTTTCATTGCATAGTTTGTGTTATCCCAAAGCTTTTGGATACGTTCAGGCTCCGATTCAATAATATCTAAAGCGGCAATAACACTGGCTACAGAAGCCGGGGTCATACTTGCGCTAAACATTAATGAGCGTGCACGGTGCTTTAAATAATCAATAGTTGTAGCATCGGCAGCAATAAAACCACCTAATGACGCTAATGATTTACTGAAGGTACCCATAATAAGGTCTACATCATCAGTTAAGCCAAAGTGTGAGGCTGTACCTGCACCTTTATGCCCGATAACGCCTAAACTGTGGGCATCATCAACCATGATGTTAGCACCGTATTTGTGCGATAGCTCAACAATTTCAGGCAATTTAACAATATCACCTTCCATGCTGAAGATACCATCAACAACAATAAGTTTAACGGCTTCTTCCGGCAAAATGCTAAGCTTACGCTCCAGATCTGCCATATTATTATGCGCGTATTTGATCACCTTTGAAAATGAAAGGCGACTGCCATCAATTAATGATGCATGGTCATATTCATCTAAAATAAGATAATCATTACGGCCTGTAATACAAGATAATACACCAAGATTTACCTGGAAACCGGTACTGAAAAGTACTGCGGCTTCTTTGCCAACATAAGTGGCTAACCTGTTCTCTAATTCGATATGAATATCAAGTGTACCGTTCAAAAATCTTGAACCTGCACAACCTGTACCATATTTATCAATTGCTTTTTTTGAAGCTTCTTTGATCTTCGGATGACTTGTTAAGCCTAAATATGAATTAGAGCCAAACATAAGCACCCTTTTATGATCGATCATCACTTCAGTGTCCTGTCCTGACTCTATTGGCCTGAAATAAGGATATAGCCCCTTTTCCCGGATAACATTCGCATCCTGAAACTGAGCAATTTTCTCCTGTAGCTTTTTAACCATGTATTAACCCTGCTTAAATTTTTTGTAAAAATACCATGAATAAGTTTATAACCTAAATTTAGTGCGTAATTTTTTTTTAACACTAAGCTATCGCAGTCTTATTCATACTCTGCAAATTAATTAAATTTTTTGTAAAATTGGTACCACTATTTTTAATTTAGTTGTAAAAATATCAATATGAGCTATAAAAAGTTGAGTTTTTTATAACTGATTAAAGCCTTTTTACCCCACATTTATATATTGGCTGCAAAAATAAAAATATCCGGTGTTACTTTCCCGGACTTTCAAAATCAAGCAGATTAAGAATGATCTTTAGGTTAGGAAAGTTAAACACAACTCCTAATATAGGGAAATAATCTATCTGCTCCCAATAATTAATTTAACATTTTGTTTACCTAAACTTATTTTACAAAGCATAAACAATGTAAGTGCATTGTTAGGTATACGATATTTAATGTATTGACGGATTTGGTGTGGTATAGTTTAATTGCTACTACTATCGATTTCATTTATTGTTATCAGTATATAAAATCTTATTGTCAAACTTTGTAAAAATTAACTTAAACGATGCGTTTGGCATGAAAAACAAATGAAATCTTAGATTAAGATTTTAGGATAAGTCCTTATTTCGACATAAAAAATTCAGAAAAAAAGACAATTTCCATCATCTTTTAAAACCTGTATGTATATTTTAATGCTACTTTTTTAAGTTAAAACGCCTGTTTTTTAATTGTAAATAGTTTTAGCTAAAATATATTGATTATCAGCTAATAAGAAATAATTAATACTTTATAACTTATTGATCGTGCTAATATAAAAGTTATTCAATTGATTAACTTTTGATTTAAAACTGGCACGTTGGCAAAGTATTTGTAAAGTCCATGTTAAATAAAGAAACATTTTATTATACAACTTACAATTACACAACAATGAAAAAAGTAACAAAATTAGTAGCAGCGGCCATAGTAGGAGTAGCTATATTTTTCGGATCAAGTGCAAAGGCACAAACAATCACACCAAATCAGTTCCGTTTCGGTTTCGGCGTAGAGAGCGGTATTGTAACAGGTGACGCGCATGATTATTCAAACCTTTATTTGGGTGGAACAGCAAGATTACAATATGGTTTATCAAAAACAGTTGCATTAACATTAACATCTGGTTATTATAATTTCTTTGGTAAAGATATACCGGGAACAGATAGCAAATACCAATCATTAGGTATGGTGCCGGTTAAAGTAGGTATTAAATACTTTTTCGCTCCAAGCTTTTACCTTAGTGGTGAAGCGGGTGTTGGTATAGAAACCAAAGCATTTGCTTACCCAGGTGAAATTGATGACAGAGCATCAGAAACCAGCACTAAATTATTATTATCTCCGGGAGTTGGCTATGCCAGCAAACACTGGGATGTTGGTGTACGTTATGAAAACTATTCGGGCCAGGACTTTAACTACGGTGTAGTAGGTTTACGTTTAGCTTACGGTTTCGGATTATAAGAAACCATAACCCACAACAAAATAGAAAGAGCCCCCGATAACTATCGGGGGCTCTTTCTATTTATAACAGTTGCTAATCACCTAATCATTGAGGTTGTAGATAGTTGCCATTCCCTAAAGCTATAATTGGCGTTACTGGCAGTGTATTTGTCAATAAAAGATAAAAACACTACAATTATGAAAAAAACTACCAACTTAATGGTTGCCGCGCTTACAGCAGCAGCCCTGTTTTTCGGATCGAGTGCAAAAGCACAAACTACTACAACTACCCCGGCGCCAAGCCCCTGGAGATTAGGCATCGGCCTTGAAACTGGCCTTACCGACGCAACTTCCAGCTATAATAAATTTGAGTTAGGCGGTACAGCTCGTTTACAGTATAATATTGGTAACCCTGTGGCATTAATGCTAACATCTGGCTATTATAATCTTTTTTCTAAAAATTATAGTGGTAAAGATATTGGTGTAGTACCTGTAAAGATAGGTGCTAAAATATTCTTCGCGCCTAAATGGTATTTTAGTGCTGAAGGTGGTGCCGGATTTGAAACCAAGGAGGATATTGTTACCGATAAAAAGGATGTTAAACTTATTTTGTCGCCGGGTATTGGTTATGCAACCAGTGCTGGTATTGATTTAGGTTTACGATATGAAAACTTATCGGGCCAGGATTATAGTTATGGTATAATTGGCTTGAGAATAGCTTATGGATTTAAATTATAAACCTGATTTAAAACAAAAAGAAAAGGCTCCCGATAAATTATCGGGAGCCTTTTTGTATAAATTTAAGTGCAATTATTGCAATTTGCCTAAAGCTGTTTTAATGCGTTTAACAGCTTCGGTTAGCTGTTCTTCTGATGCTGCGTATGACAGGCGTAATGATTTTGGATCACCAAATGAATCGCCGCCTACAGTTGCAACGTGTGCTTCTTCTAATAAATAGATCGCTAATTCGTCAGAATCATTAATGGTTCTACCATTGTAGCTTTTACCGAAGAATGAAGTCACATTCGGGAAGAAGTAAAAAGCGCCATCAGGCAAGTTAACTTTTAAGCCTTCAATGTCACTTAGCAAGCTATAAACTAAATCGCGGCGTTTTTTGAACTGCTCGCGCATCGCCAAAACAGATTCTAATCCACCTTCGTAAGCCGCAAGGCCCGCACGTTGGGTAATTGAAGAAGTACCTGAAGTGATCTGGCCTTGTAATTTATCAAAAGCAGCTGCTGTTTCTTTGCTCGATGCAGAGTAACCGATTCTCCAGCCGGTCATAGCGTAAGATTTTGAGAACCCATTGATGATGATCACGCGATCTTTAATAGCGTCGAACTGCGCAATCGACTCATGTTTTTCGCCATAGTTGATGTGCTCATATATCTCGTCAGACATGATGTATACATGCGGGTGTTTTTCAAATACTTTGGCTAAACCTGCTAACTCAGCTTTGCTGTAAACGCTGCCGGTTGGGTTGCTTGGCGATGAAAACATGAACAGTTTTGATTTTGGCGTAATAGCCGCTTCTAATTGCTCAGGGGTTATTTTAAAATCGGTACTAACATCGGTATCAATAAATACGCTTTCGCCTTCAGCAAGTTTTACCACTTCGCTGTATGATACCCAGTACGGGGTAGGGATAATTACTTCTTCGCCAGGGTTAACTAAGCACAATACCGCGTTAGCAATAGATTGTTTAGCACCGGTTGAAACTACGATCTGGCTGAAATCGTAATCTAATCCATTCTCGTCCTTTAACTTTTTAACAATTGCCTTTCGTAATTCAGGGTAACCTGCTACAGGTGTATAATAGGTGTAATTTTCATCCATCGCCTTTTTGGCAGCAGCCTTAATGTGCTCAGGTGTGTGAAAATCCGGTTCGCCAAAACTCAGGCTGATAACGTCTACTCCTTTTGCGGCAAGCTCACGGCCCATTTTGGCCATTTTTATAGTTGCCGACTCAGACAGGTTGTTTATCCTGTTACTTAATCCACTCATGCTATTTTGTTATTAATTGCGGCAAATATATAAAAACTCGTAAGTGTTTGACCTCATGTATTAAGCCAATATGAATTTTTGCAGATAATTAAATGTGGTTAAGTTAACACTTGCAAGTTTCGAGTTTAACCTAAAATATTACGGTTGTTATTTATAAATTTGGCAATAAATTAAAGGGCTTTGCGGGAACAGAAACGGATCATACTAATGTCGCTTATCACGGGTATAATACTCATGATGGCCAAATTTGGAGCATATTTTTTAACATCATCCAATTTTGTACTAACCGATGCTGCAGAAAGCATTGTAAACGTAGTAGCAAGTTCGTTTGCCTTCTTTAGTATCTATCTGGCATCGCAGCCACGTGATGAAAACCATCCTTACGGGCATGGCAAAGTGGAATATTTCTCGGTGTTTATTGAGGGCGCGCTTATTGGCATTGCCGGTGTTATCATTATCATAAAATCTATTTATGGTATATTTTATCCCGCGGCTATTCATGATTTATTGGTGGGTGCTATCATTATAGGCATAACAGGCGCTATTAACGGCGGTTTGGGTTATTATATGATCGGGAGGGGTAAATTTTTGCCGTCGATTACCATTGAAGCTGACGGGCATCACCTGATAACTGATATGGTAACCAGCTTGGGCTTGGTTTTAGGCTTGTTGCTGATTTATTTTACAAAGATTGTATTATTAGATAGCCTGCTTTCAATTTTGGTAGGCTTATATATATTATACACAGCTTATAAATTAATTCGCCGCTCTGTTGCCGGGTTAATGGATGAGGCTGATTTTGATGTGGTTACCGAAATTGTGCAAATGCTGGATCAGCAACGTAAAGATGAATGGATAGATCTGCATAATTTCCGCGCACAAAAATATGGTAATGAATTGCACATTGATTGCCATATGACTTTACCAAATTATCTGGATTTGAACCGTGTGCATACCGAAGTATCTTTAGTAGATAAATTGGTGAATAGTCATATCACCAAAACAGAATTATTTATTCATGCCGATCCTTGCGTGCCTCAATGCTGCCATTACTGTAGTATGCCTAATTGCCCGATAAGGTCGGAAGCACAAACAACCCGCATCCCCTGGACGATGGAAAAAGTTATTCGGAACAAAAAACACTTTGAAGATTAATGAAACAGTTTAATGTACGTGTATATGGCCTGCTGATAAACGACCACCATGAGATTTTGGTGAGTGATGAGCAGGAATATGGCATGCAGTTCACTAAATTCCCAGGCGGTGGCTTGGAGTACGGAGAGGGAATGACTGACGGCCTTAAACGCGAGTTTATAGAGGAATGTAATGCGGAAGTTGAAGTGCTTAGTCATTTTTATACGACTGATTTTTTTGTGAAATCGGCATTTAATGATTCGCAGATCATCAGTGTATATTATTTAGTTAAAAATGTAAATGCCCTGCAATTAAACTTTAAAACCAAAGGTTTTGATTTTGACGGAGACGTAGAACCACTACAATCATTCCGCTGGATTAAGTTGAGTGATTTGGCTGAAGATCATTTCACTTTCCCGATAGATAAATACGTAGCGGGCCTTTTAATAAAGAATTTATGAGTTTAACAGATAGAGATCTCGCCGTTATATGGCATCCATACACCCAAATGAAAACCGCGCTACGCCCGGTACCCATAGTTAGGGGCGAGGGTGCGTGTTTGTATGATGAGGATGGAAAAAAATATATCGATGCAGTATCATCGTGGTGGGTAAATATTCACGGGCATGCCAATCCATATATCGCCCAAAAAGTAGCTGAGCAATTACTGAAATTAGAACACGTGATCTTCGCCGGCTTTACCCATCCAACCGCAGTTGAGTTGGCGGAACGTTTATTGGCGATATTACCATCCAACCAAAAAAAGGCTTTTTACTCCGATAATGGCTCAACGGCAATTGAAGTTGCCATAAAAATGTGCCTGCAATACTGGAATAACCAAGGCAAACCACGCACAAAAATGTTGGCGTTTAAAAATGCATATCACGGCGATACCTTCGGCGCTATGGCTGTGAGTGGCCGCAGTGCTTTTACAGCGGCATTTGATTCGTTATTGTTTGAGGTTGAATTTATTGATCTGCCTAATGCGGAAAATATCGAAATTCTTAAATCTCAAATCTCAAATCTCAAATCAGAATTAGCTTGTTTTATTTTTGAACCGCTGATCCAGGGCACCGCGGGAATGATCATGTACGAAGCCGAATACCTGGACGAGCTGCTTAAACATTGCATTGCAGAAGAAGTGCTAACCATTGCCGATGAAGTATTCACCGGTTTTGGGCGTACAGGAAAGCTATTTGCCTGCGACTATTTAAGTCAGCAGCCAGATATCATGTGCTTTTCCAAAGGATTAACAGGTGGTACCATGGCACTTGGCTTAACTACCTGTACACAAAAAATTTACGATGCTTTTTTATCAGACGATAAGTTGAAAACACTTTTCCACGGGCATTCATACACTGCAAACCCAGTAGCTTGTTCGGCGGCGCTGGCCAGTTTGGATATTACTTTGCAGGATGCTACCATGCAAAACATCAAGCGAATAGAAAAAATGCACAACGGTTTTGCGGATAAAATTAAAAACCATCCTAAGGTTAGAACCATTCGTCAAATAGGTACTATAGTGGCTATGGAATGGGAGATAGGTGATAATACATCCTATTTTAGTTTGCTACGCGATAGGCTTTATACTTACTTTTTAGATGCCGGTATAATTTTACGCCCTTTAGGCAACATCCTTTATATTTTACCTCCGTATTGCATTACCGATGCCGAGCTAAACTATATTTACGCCAAAATTGAGCAGGCGCTCGAAGATATCTAATTTAAAACAATTCCCCTCTTGAGAGGGGGCGCGAAGACAGTGCGGTTGCAGGGGTGTGTTTCTGCTGCATGCTTATTCTTCTAAAACCCAAACGAATGGAACTATCAAACATATTACCCACAATAATTGCCGATAATCAACTACACGCCCGTTGGCTGAATACTTTATCCCTGATGGAAAATACCGGGGCGAGGAAAATTTCGGCAAGTGAAGACCCGGTTACCGTAACTTATATTATATTAAAACACGCTGCCGAAGAGCATCGCCACGCTTTCTACCTAAAAAAACAAATAGAAAAAGTGGCAGATGGATTATGCCCAACTTATTCGGGCGAATATTTATTGGCTCCGGCTTACAGCAAGTACTATTTAAACCAGTTAGATGTTGACGTTTGTCGTTACCTGAAAAACGAGCTGAAATTAACTGGTCGCGAATTGCGGTTTGCCGCTTATCTTTTGGTTACTTATGCTATTGAAGTACGTGCTGATGAACTTTACCCTATTTACCAGGACGCGCTGGATAGTACGGGTAGCAAAGTAAATGTAAAATCAATCATCTTAGAAGAGGAAGGCCACCTGGAAGAAATGATTAATCAGCTGCAACATTTTTCGCCTGATTGGCAGTTACACGCTCAAAAAGCTGTTGATATGGAAACCCGCTTATTCAATAGTTGGGTAAACGAATTAGGAACTATCCTAAAGAATTAAAAAAACATTAATCCAACAAAAAAGCCATCCGTTAATTAACGAATGGCTTTTTTGTTGGATTAAGAAATTAATTACTGAGCATTCAGATCATCCATGCTAACTTTTTCGATGTCGCTGGCAATAGCAAAGGTACCAGTAGGAGCTTTGCCCTCAGTTATACTTTTAACAGTTATGCTAACTTCTTGCCCTTGCTGAAAAGCTGTGTATTGCACCGGGAAACCACCAATTGAGGTATAATAAAAAGGTATTGCGGTTGAAGGAACGGTAACATCATTAGTTACCCACACATCATAGGTTTTACCGGTTTTAGTATCTTTTGCTACAATTTTTTTGCAATTAAAACCTGATATGGTTTTAGTTTCAGTTGATGGTGTGTAGGTAAAAGTTGGGATGCTTGATGCAAATTGCTCTATTTCTGCAGGCGTTGCAACGCCTGCTTTTTTAATACCTGCAACAGGAATATCTAATACAATTGCTAAATAATCATGTTTTGCTGTAGTTAATACCTTAACGTTACCAGCGCCAAAAGTAATAACAGAGGCAGCCGAATCAGGAGTGAAATAGTTGTTTACAGTTGCAGGGTTTCCACGAAGTTCGGTATCAAAAGAGAAATATCCGTGGGTGTAAGCTTTTTGAGCGTTTGCTTTAATTGTACCTGCAGTTAAGACCAAGCCCAACGCAGCTGCTAATACTTTAATATTCATAGTTTTTTTAGATTTTAAACCAATTTAGGTATTTGTTTATGTAAACCAAATTTTTTAGTTATTAATTAGATACGGCAACCAGCGCTTTGTTACGCTTAAGCACCACAAAATTTGCAACCGGCCATTTTATTTGTTGTATTTGACTTAAAAACCTATCACTATTACTGGCGCTAACGATAAGCTTTTGGTAATAATAATTCTTGTTGATGCTGCTAAAATCGGTATAGGGATTACCCATAATATACAGGTAATCAGTTTTTAATTTGCTGGTTAATTGATAATCCTTTATCGATCGATCGAAAAGCACTACGCGTTGATTATCAAATTGAATAAGGTTTGATTTTTTTAATACAGATGCAGTTTTAATATCCTGTTTCAAATTATAAAGTGTGATTTTGCTGATCTTGCAACTATCCAAATAAGGCTGGATAGAATAGCGATAGTTTTTATCCGTATCGCTCAAATCGCATAATATTACGGCGCTGATTCCATTTCGCATTACAATACCTGTATGGCTTCGCAGGTTTAAAAATGCAATGCTGTTAGTTTGTATCGAATTAATTTTTTGATAGCTCAAACTGATGCTTAACAACAACATGCAGCTTAAGGCCAATCTCAATAACCAAAACTTCCTGTCATACAAAAAGTAAAACAGGCTGATGATTATGGCGTAAAGTAATAGATATTCGAATGTGTTGAACCATATTTTATTAATGGCAGATATGGGGAGTTGTTGAATTAAAGCTAGCGATTTGTTCATCAGGATAATGGTTTTCTCTAATATCCAACCGAGATAATTGGATACAAACGGTATCTGCGGCAGCAACAAATAAAGTATACCGGTGTACATAATTATAGCGGCGGGGATAACCACCAGCACATTACTCACCAAAAAATAAACCGGGAACTGGTGAAAGTAAAAGGCACTCAACGGAAATGTAACAATTTGTGCCGAAATGGATACCGCGCATAATCCCCATAACCGATCAGCAAAGCTGTTTTTGAATTTAAACCAACTATATACTATCGGCCTGAAAATAATTAGCCCGGCAACCGCGATGTAAGCTAACTGAAAACCAACCTCGTTAATAAACATGGGGTTATACAGCAGCAACATAAATGCAGAGAATGCCAATATATTTAACGTATTAATATATCGGTTATACGTTTTACCAATCACAATCAAACTCACCACCAAAACAGCTCGGCATACCGCGGGCGAAAAACCGGTTAGTAAAGCATAATAAGTTAATACGCCAATAATGATTATAGCCCGTAGTAATTTTCCGTACTTGTTTCTATTCAAAAAACTTAATCCATAGCTCAGCAACAAATAAATAATAGCCACCTGCGAACCCGAAACGGTTAACACATAAACCGTCCCGGTTTGGGAGTAAGCTTGTAGCACATCATTGCTTAAATCTGCCCGGTAGCCTAACAGCATGGTTGAGGCCACTGCAAAAGCATTCGGATCATGAATGTTGGCTTTGAGTTTTGCCACCAATTGCTGCCGAAGCT